>ENA-OSJC01000310-OSJC01000310.1-marine-metagenome-genome-assembly--contig:-NODE-310-length-49310-cov-8.196616_pt1 | contig 49310 bp, 55 predicted proteins | sample MGYA00237885_ERZ534234 | MGnify/ENA primary metagenome ERZ534234 (study PRJEB26413, sample SAMN06343907) | marine metagenome | isolation source: coastal waters | place: Atlantic Ocean: West Antarctic... | reverse complement strand
TAAAAACAAACTTCGTGAAAAAAGAAAACCTTTATTAGAAGCACAAGATATATTATTTATGCAAGCTCAAGAATCTGGTGCAGATACAGCAAGCATAGTTACAGAAAAACAAAGATTACGAAATATTACAAATCAAGTAGATAGTATGACTAATGTAGATGAATTAAAAGGAGCAACAGTATAATGTTTACACCACCAGTATTAACAGAAGTAGAAAAAATTGCAAAGCACTATGAAGCCATGGGTCATTCAGTAGAATTAATTACCGACTTTAGAGCAGGAAATCATCCAACTGATATGCAATCAGCACAAGTAACCCATGTAATAGAACAAAATGTTGAACATCTTAAAATTATGGTAGCAAAAGATTATTGGACAGATGAAGACATGACTGATGTAAATGCAGCAATTGCTGGATAAATTTAACTAATAACACAACCAGTAAACTTATTGAGGGAATAAAAAGTGGCAATACAAAAAATATCAACAGGAACATTAGGTAACGATTCCGTAACGGCAGCTCAAATTGCTCCTGGTACAATTGTAGATTCTGATATAGCCAATGATGCAGTTACAACTGTAAAAATATTAAATGCTAATGTAACAACTGCTAAGATAACAGATGCTAATGTTACTACTGCTAAAATAGCTGATGCTAATGTAACAACAGCAAAGATAACAGATGCTAATGTTACTACTGCTAAGATAGCTAATGATGCAGTAACAACTGCCAAGATACTAGCTTCTAATGTTACAAATGCAAAGATGGCTGATGATGCTATTGGTATAGCAGAGTTATCAGCTACTGGCACTGCAAGCTCATCTACTTTTTTAAGAGGTGATAACTCTTGGGCAGCTGCAGGTGCAGGAACTCCAACATTACTTACTACTTTAAACACAACATCTGGAACAGAATTAACAACAGCTACTTTAAATTTAACTACATACAAAACAATATATGTAAAAATTACAAATATAGGACAAGGAACAAATACTGGTAGTAATTTGCAATGGAAAAATAATGGTGGTGCTTATCAAGATATTTTTAATCAACCATCAGATACAGTAGAATCTGGAATGGCATATATTATATGTAAACCAGCTGAATTAATACCAAATTATTATCAATGGACATCTCCATAGGGAACAAGGGGTAGAGATTGGAATGTTGCTGTTGGAGGTGGTCCTAACTATAAATATACTACTGCAATGATGATTTTACCTTCAACTACAAGTATATCTTTTAAATGGGCAAGTGGTCAAACCTTTAATTTAGGGCAAATATTAATTTACGGTCAAACATAGGGAATAATTAACACATATCTTCAATAAAAAATATCCACCTTTTGGTGGGTTTTTTTTATCCTGTCAGTCTTTTAATTGACTAAATAGAGCATAAATTAAAAAAGTCGAGGAGAAATAAAATCGCCGCTTATCAAGAACTAACAATAGAGCAGGGTGCAACCTTCACTAGTAACTTAACTGTAGATGATGCTCAGGGAGACCCAGTTAATCTTGCTGGTCACACTGGTTATGCTGTATTAAGAAAGACTTATGATTCAACAACATCTAATAATTTTACCGTAACTGTAACATCAGCCTCACTTGGTGAAATTAATATGAAAATGCCTTCAGCTAATACAGCTGCTCTAAAGCCAGGACGTTATTGTTATGATTTAGTCATTTCAAAGAATTCTGCTGAATCAGATGGTTCTTATATAAAAACTAGGGTTATAGAGGGTATCGTAACTGTTACTCCGGCTGTCAGTACATCAACTGGAGCAGGATAAATAAGCATGTTAAATAAAAAGGAAGAGAAATGGCAGACATAGGAAAAGTTACCATAAAAACATCTGGCCGCTCTACTATTTCAGCACCAGATTTTAAAACAACACCAGCACTAACTGTACCTGAACTGACTGATGTCACAGTAGTAGGTCTTGAAAATTCATATGGTATATTTTATAAGTCAGCATCTAATACATGGGCAGCAGGACCTGTTATTGCAACAGAAACAGAAATTGCAGTAATTACAGGCGGAACATTTTAAGAATAAACAAATACTTGAGTAATAATATTTTAATGAATTACCAAACAGATAGATAACCAAATTATTTTAGGATAAAAGAAAATGTCAAATACAGTAATTAAATTAAAATATGCTGTCACTAGTAGAACTCCAGCCTCTGGCTCATTAGCAGTAGGAGAAGCAGCTTACTCACAAACATCAAAGGTACTATTTATTGGTGTAACTGGTGGTGGCGCCGCCATTAATATTGGTGGTCAATTCTACACTGAAACAATGGATGCGGCTACAGCAGTTGCAACTGCTAGCACATTGATGAAAAGAGATTCTTCTAATCAAGTTGCAGCTACTACATTTACTGGTGCTTTAGTTGGTAATGCAAGTACAGCCACAACAGCAGCTGCTTGGGCAACAGGCAGAACAATTTCTCTTACAGGCGATGTAACATATACATCAGCTGCATTAAATGGTGCTGGTAATGTTACTGGAGCGGCAACTTTAGCAGCCTCTGGTGTATCTGCAGGTACATATACAAAGATTACAGTTGATTCTAAAGGTAGAGCAACTGGTGGTGCTACGGCAAGAATAGACGAATTATCAGCACCAACAAGTGCAGTCGCTTTTGGTAGTCAAAGAATAACAGCACTTGCTACTCCAGCTGCCGGCACTGATGCTGCAAATAAAGCATATGTTGATTCTATAGTTCAAGGTCTAGACCCTAAAGCTTCAACTGTAGCTGCAACAACAGCTAGCGTTACATTATCTGGTACACAGACGATTGATGGTATTGCTTTATCAGCTGGCGCCAGAGTTTTAGTTAAGAATCAAACAACTGCATCACAAAACGGAATATATGTAGTAGCTGCTGGTGCATGGGCAAGAAGTACTGATGCTGATTCATTTGCTAAATTAGTTAGTGCATACTTATTTGTTGAACAAGGTTCAACTCAAGCAGATACTTCATTTACATGTACTGTTGATACCGGAGGTACATTAGGTTCAACCGCCATTACATTTGTTCAATTCAGTGGAGCAGGTACAAATACTGCTGGTACTGGTCTAACATTATCAGGTAATGCTTTCAGTATTACTAACACAGGCATTACTGCTGGTAATAAAGGTAGTGCATCTGCAGTACCAGTTATAACTGTTAATGCTCAAGGACAAATTACAGGTTCATCAGACACAGATATTGCAATTGCAGCTTCACAAGTTACTACAGGTACATTAGCAGTTACTCGTGGTGGTACCAACGCAACATCATTTACAAATAATCAAATAGTTCAATTTGATGGAACAAGACTAGCATCATTAGCTAGTCCATCTTATTCACTAACAGGAAGTTTGAGTGCAGCTAAAACCATAACTTCATTGACAGTTGATGCTTACGGAAGAACAACGGCTGCTACTGGAGCTGATATTGCAATCGCAGCTACACAAATTACATCGGGCTCAGTTGCAGTGGGTACTGGTGGTACAGGAAGAACAACTCTAGTAACAAATGGAGTATTAGTAGGAGCAGGAACAAGTGCAGTGACATCATTAAATTCATCTACAGAAGGCCATCTATTACAAATAGGTGGTTCAGGTGTTCCAGTATTTGCCCACTTACAAGGTGGCACATTTTAATTAAACATATTATGAGAGGTCTATATCATGGCAGACAACAACGACAAGTTTTTAAGTAAGTATAATGAAATAATTTTTGAGAATTTAGATGCAATATTAAGACAGAATATGATGTTTCAAACACAAATATCATTTCTAGAAGAAGCAGTTAAAGATAAAGAACAGTTAGAGAAAAATCTATATGCTAAAGAAACAGAGATTGATTTAACAAGTGAACTTGCTCATTTAAAAAGTGAGTTAAAAGATAAAGAAGAAATTTTAGCTATATCAGGAGATGGAAGTCCTGATGCTCATAGATTACAAAATGCATTGAATACTCAAATGAAAGATGCAACAATTAGAAAAAGGCAAATAGCAAATTTAGAGTCTGAAAAAATAGTTGATAAGAGAACTATTTCTGAGCAAAGAAAATACATTCAGAAATTAGAAAAGATGTTGCCAAAAGAAAAGAAAATTAGAGTACTTCCAAAAACTGAGCCAAAAGTAGTTGCTAAAAAAGTAGTAAAAAATGCAGTTAAGAAAAACAAAGTAAAAGAAGATAAATTAGATTTAATAATGAAATCAGATGAAGATGTTTCTTCTGGTGGAACTTTTTAGGCATACTGAATTAAATGGCACAGAAAACAAAAATACAATTATTCAATTCAAGCACCGCAAGTGCGGTGCCATCTCTTGGTGTTATAGCTATTGGTGAATTAGCTTTAAACTATTCTGATGGTATTATCTATTTCAAAACTGCAGCAAATACTCTTGGTCAAATAAAAACCACGCAAGTAGCAGGTCTAAATACAGAACTTCAATTCAACAACTCCGGTTCATTTGCAGGTAATTCAGCAGTAACATTTTCTGCTTCTCAAAGTAAAGTTACGGTGCCAGGATTAAGTGTTCGTGGAGCATATAGTTTACCGATAGCTGATGGTTCCGCAGGTACGGTATTAACAACAAATGGCTCCGGTGCTGTTACTTTTGCAGCTGCTTCAGGCGCTACAATTGGTGATGTACTCGCTCTCTCAATTGCATTAGGATAAAAGGTAGATTATGTCAAAACCAGCAACAAGAAATCAACACAAAGATTACTGCTTACGCAGACTCGGACATCCTGTCATTGAAATTAATGTAGATGATGACCAAGTAGAAGACCGTATTGATGATTCAATACAATTCTTTCAAGACTATCATTTTGATGGCGTAGAAAAGATGTATTTAAAACATCAAATTACTGCTGCAGATATTCAAAGAAGATGGATATATGCTCCTGACAGTGTTATATTTGTAACTGGTATTATGCCATTTACAGACACATCTGGAATGGGAATGTTTGATATTAGATATCAATTAAGATTAAATGATTTATTTGATTTTACTTCTGTATCATATGTCTCTTATGAAATTACAATGCAACATCTTAGAACTCTAGAGTTGTTAATGGTTGGTACTCCTCAATTTAGATTTAATCGACATAGAAATAGAATTATGTTAGATATTGACTGGACCCAAGATGTTACACCAGGTTCTTATGTTGTTATTGAATGTTATAGAGCATTACAACCAGATGTAATTAATATAACAGGCACATTAACTGCTGCAACTACAGCCAATACACTTACAGGAACTGATACAGATTTTGACCAACAACTTCTTGAAAATGACTTTATAACATTAAGTGATGGAAAACAAGTACAAGTTAATAAAATATTATCTCCAACAATCATACATTTAAAAGCAAATCCAGTAGCTGCTATAACTAACGGAACTGCTACTATAGAAGGAGTATCAGATGTTTGGAATGATAGATTCTTAAAACAATATAGCACTGCTAAGATTAAATATCAATGGGGTAGCAACTTAAGTAAATTTGCTGGCATACAAATGCCCGGCGGAGTAACTTTAGATGGTCCTAGAATTATGGAAGAAGCTCGAGTCGAAATCGAAAAGATAGAAGAAGAAATGCAGGTAATGAATGTTCTTCCATCTGAAATATTTTATGGATAATTAACTATGGGAACTAATCTATATTTTAATAATTTTCCTAAGGGCATAACACAAGAACAACTGACTGTTGAAGACCTTGTGATTGAAGCGATGAAGATGTATGGTATGGATGTTTGGTACATGCCACGCACGTCTGGTGATGTTGTGGACTTCATATATGGCGAAGACCCATTAAAACAATATATGTCTGCATTTTCTCTTGAGATGTACCTAGAGAACATTACTGGTATGGATGGCGAAGGCGATTTCATATCTAAATTTGGTTTAGAAATACGAGATGAGATAACTCTTCTTATGTCTCGTAGAAGATTTGGTATGATAGCTGACCAAACAAGGCCTCTTGAAGGCGATTTAATTTATGTTCCTGTGGTAGATGCCTTTTTTGAAATTACATTTGTTGAACACGAAAATGACCAAGCAATGTATCACACATTAGGTCGTGGCCGTGGTGGCAATGTTTATGTTTATGCTTTAAAACTTAAACAGTTTGTATTCTCTAATGAACTTGTTAGTACAGGTGTCGAAGAAATTGATACAGTAATAAGAAAGTTCTATCCAAGAACAAGACAAACTATTCAAACTATGTATAATGGCAAGTTTGTTAATGATGAGATTGTATATCAACCATTGGTTGAATCACGCCCAGCTTTAGCTAATTCAACTGCTCGTGCAATTGTATTTGATTTTAATCCAAACACATCAATTGATATTATCAGAGTTCAAGGAACATTTGCAAATAATGCCAACCTGATTGGTAATACATCAAGTTCAGTCGCAAAAATTAATATTGTCGATGAGAACTTTAATGCTAATAATGCATTTGAATCTATAGACGATAATATGAGATTTGAAGCTGAAGCCGATTCTATAATTGACTTCACAGAAACAAATCCTTTTGGAGAAGTATAAATGCTAGGTAACAAACACTTTTATAATCGTACTATGAGAAAAGTCATTGTAGCTTTTGGCTCAATGTTTAATGATATCGTGTTACAAAGATATACAGCTAACGGTGAAACTGCTAAAACACATTTTAAAGTTCCTTTGTCTTATGGTGCCAAAGAAAAATATATAACAAGAATTACATCTGACCCTAATCTAACAAAAGCTGTTCAGTCTGTTGTACCTCGTATTTCATTTGAGTTATCAGGATTAGATTATGATACAACTAGAAAACAAATATCTAGTGTAATGAACTTTGCAGCTAATACATCAAATCCTACTGCAACATCAGGCACTAGGAATCTTAAAACGCAATATGTTCCTGTTCCTTATAACTTTCAGTTTAACATGTCTCTTTATGTAAGAAATACTGAAGACGGCACACAAATTCTAGAACAGATATTACCATTTTTTACACCAGATTTTACCGTTACTGTAGATTTTATTTCTGACATGGACCAAAAATATGATATGCCTGTAGTTTTAACTTCAGTTACACCAAGTATAGAGTATGAAGGTGATATGACAACTACTCGATTGATTATTTGGGATTTAACATTTACTGCAAAGGGTTATATATGGCCTCCAGTTAAAGAAGGTAAAATAATTCGCCAAGCAGAGACAAACCTATACATAGAAACAGCTTCAAAATCTGCTCAAAAAGTTTTTGTTGATTATGCTAATAATAGTTTTAATGTAGCTAGTGGAAAAAGTAACTATTTTCTTGATGAAGAAACTATCTTTGCAACTAAAACCACAGATGGTAAAAATATAGATGTTAAAGGTGATTTGGCTTTCTTCAGTAATTCTAATAATGGAATCGTAGTTGTAAGTAACATAAATACTTTATTGAAAGCAAACGATATAATTGAAGGCGTTACATCACATGCATCTTATACTGTAACAAAGGTTGAAAATGAACCTCTTAAGACAGTTATTATTATAACACAGCCAGACCCAGCTACAGCTAATGCTGAAGATGAGTATGGATTTTCTGAAACAATTACTGAGTTCCCATTCACATAATGAGTAAAACTAACGATAAGTTATCAGAACTTTTCAATGTAGATAATGAGAAAGACTTTGTTCCTACAATGGAGATTCTACCAGTCCAAGAAAAAAAACATGAAATTGTTCCTATTGAAGTAGTAGCAGAACAAGACACCGAATTTGCTCGAGATAATATTAAAGATTTAATTAATAAAGGCAGTAATGCTTTAGATAATCTTTTAGCTGTTGCTAGAGAGTCTGAACACCCTAGAGCATATGAAGTAGCTGCAGCTATGATTAAAAATCTATCTGATTCCAATAAAGATTTGTTAAATATACAAAAAACTCGTAGAGATTTAACAAAAGATGACCATGGATTTGCAGGAAATACAAAAAATATGAATATAGATAAGGCTGTTTTTGTTGGTTCTACAACGGAGTTAGTTAAGTTTTTAAATAACAATGAAAAAGATGTTACTAAGGACGTCACTCCTAAGAAAGATAAATAACATAAGATAGTAAAAGGATATATTATATTATGGCTGAAGTAAGAACAATTGCTGATGGCTACATGGGTAATATTAGATTAAAACGTGTAGGTGTCGAATTAAATTATACTGAAGAACAAGTGGCTGAATTGGTCAAGTGTTCCAAAGACCCTGTATATTTCATTAAAACTTATGTTCAAATAGTTAATGTAGATAAAGGTTTAGTGCCGTTTGATATGTGGCCTTTTCAAGAAGATATGGTCAGGTCGTTTCATGCAAATAGATTTAATATTGCAAAGATGCCACGTCAGTGTGGTAAAACAACGACATCTGTTGGATATATGTTATGGTGTGTTTTATTTCAAGAAGAATATACAGTAGGTATTCTTGCTAACAAAGGTTCTCTTGCAAGGGAAATTTTAGGAAGATTACAAAAGGCTTACGAATATTTACCTCTATGGTTACAACAAGGCATTGTAGTTTGGAATAAAGGTAATTTAGAATTAGAAAATGGGTCTAAGATATTTGCCTACGCAACATCAGCTTCTGGTGTTCGTGGAGGTACTTACAACATGGTGTTTTTAGATGAGTTTGCTTTTGTGCCTCATAATATGGCCCTAGAGTTTTTTCAGTCAACTTATCCTGTGATATCATCTGGAACAACTACAAAAGTAATTATAGTCTCAACGCCAAATGGGCTGAATCTATTCTATAAGATGTGGGTTGATGCACAAGAAAAACGCTCAACATATAAACCACTCGAAGTCCACTGGTCAATGGTACCAGGTAGAGATGCAGAATGGAAAGATGAGACAATACGAAACACGAGTGAAGAACAATTCCGTGTTGAGTTTGAAACTGAATTTGTTGGTTCAAGTGCAACTCTAATTTCAGGTACTAAACTGAGAAGCCTTGCATTTCATAATCCAATCCGTTCAGATGACGGTTTAGATATATATGAGGAACCTATTAAAGGACACTTGTATATTGCGGCAGTTGATTGTGCTGAAGGAGTTAATTTAGATTACTCAGCCATCATGGTAATAGATGTAACAGAAACTCCATATAGACAAGTTGCTAAGTATCGAAATAATAAATTACCATTGTTGTTTTATCCAACAGTAATTTACAAAGTAGGTACAATGTATAATGACGCTTTTGCGTTAATTGAAACTAATAATATAGGTCAACAAGTTGTAGACATTCTACACTATGACCTTGAATACGAAAATATTTACAAGTTAGAACATCATCACATAAAAGGACAGGCTATATCTAGTGGTTTTAAAAGGTCAACTTCGTTTGGCGTTAGAACTACAAAAACTGTTAAGAAAATTGGGTGTGCTAATTTAAAGACATTAATTGAAAACGACAAACTTATATTAAATGATTTTGACACTATTGCCGAATTAAATACTTTTGCCCGACAGAGAGATTCTTACGGTGCTGAAGAAGGCAATAACGATGACCTAGTTATGGGTTTAGTTTTATTTGGTTGGTTGACTGCACAATCATTGTTTAGAGACGAAACAGATGTGGATGTAAGAAAACAAATGTTGGCAGAAGCAAATATGTTAATAAATGAAGAATTAACTCCAGTTGGAGTATTTGATGACGGACGAGAACCAGAAAGTGAGATTGATTCAGACGGAGAACGATGGATGAATACTGATGCAATAAAGAACTATCCAACCTCAACTTTCTAAAACACTAAATAGAGTATAAATTAAAAATATATTCAAACAATTATTGACCCATTTATAAGAGGAGTAATCAAATGGCATTTCAGCTCTCACCGGGGGTAAATGTATCAGAAGTAGACCTGACTACAATTGTCCCTTCAGTCGCCACTAGTATTGGTGGTATTGCTATAAAAGCCGATTGGGGTCCAGTCAATGAGATAACAACTATATCAGATGAACAGCAACTTGTCCGTATTTTCGGCAAACCTGGTTCAACTAATTATGAATTCTGGTTCACAGCGGCAAATTTTCTAGCATATTCAAGTAATTTAAAAACAGTTCGAATCAGAGAAGGCGGACATCTTAACTCAACAGTTACGACTTCAGCTCAAGCTGCTCCGGGCATTTACATACCAAATGATGCAGCTTGGGACGCAAATTATTCAGTAGGTGCTGTAACTCACGGCGCTTACGCTGCAAAATATCCTGGCACTAAGGGTAATTCATTACAAGTTTCAATTGCTGATGCATCAACATGGGCAGCTTGGGCTTATAAAGCAAACTTTAGTGACCAACCTACAACTTCTGCTAAAGCATTAGCTGCCGGGTCAACTTTCGATGAGATTCATGCTATCGTTATTGATAGACTTGGCGAATTCTCAGATGGAGTTGCTAACACTATTTTAGAAGTATTTCCATTCATGTCTAAAGCTGGTGATGGTAAAGATGATTCAGGTAATGCAAACTTCTATAAAGATGTTATTACTCAACAATCACGATATATTAGATACATGGCACATCCAGTTGCACCGAACTTAACTTCGGGTAATTGGGGAACTTCAGTTACACCAGCTAAAGTATTTAAAAACTTATCAACTCAAACTACATTCACATTAACAAATGGTGCTGGCACAGGAGTTTCTGCTGCTAACACAATAATTGCTTATGATGAATTTGGTAATGCAGATACTGTTGATGTTAATTTACTAATGGCAGGACCAACTACAGGTGCAACAGTAGCTCAGAAAGTAATTACTTTGGCTGGAACAAGAAAAGATGTCATGGCATATGTTTCACCACAGAAAGCAGATGTAGTAAATGCTGTAGCTCCTGCGACAACAACAGTTGCTTATAGAAATGGATTAACATCATCTTCATACGCAGTTATGGATTCTGGATGGAAATATCAATATGACAAGTACAATGATGTATATCGTTGGGTACCTTTAAATGGCGATACTGCTGGTCTAACAGCGAGAAGTGACCTCGAAAGAGACCCTTGGTTCTCACCTGCTGGTCCTAACAGAGGCATCATGCGAAATGTATTGAAACTTGCATGGAATCCTACAAAAGCAGAAAGAGATACTCTTTATACAAAGGGTATTAATCCAGTCATGACATTCCCAGGCGAAGGCACACAATTATTTGGTGACAAAACATTGTTATCAAAACCATCTGCCTTTGATAGAATTAATGTTCGAAGATTGTTTATTATAATTGAGAAAGCAATTGCTCGCTCAGCTAGATTCTCAATGTTTGAATTCAATGACCAGTTCACAAGAGCTTCATTTGTAAATCTTGTTGAACCATATCTAAGAGATATTCAAGGTCGTAGAGGTATTACAGACTTTAGAGTAGTTTGTGATGAGTCAAATAATACAGGCGAAGTAATTGATAGTAACAGATTTGTTGGTGATATTTACATCAAACCAGCAAGGTCAATTAACTTTATTCAATTAAACTTTGTTGCAGTTAGAACCGGCGTTTCATTCGATGAAGTCGTTGGACAATTCTAATAAATAGATAAAACAGGAGAAATTAAATGGCATTTAATGTAAACGAATTTAGAAGTCAAATGATTGGTGACGGTGCTCGTCCCAATCTGTTTGAAGTCTCTATGCCTTTTCCTGCATTTTCTAATGCTGGAAACGCACAACAAAAAATGACCTTCATGTGTAAAACTGCACAACTACCGGGCGCTACGCTTGGTGTTGTTCCAGTTCAATACTTTGGTCGTGAACTTAAATTTGTAGGTAATAGAACCTTCATGGACTGGACAATCTCAGTCATTAATGATGAAGACTTTAGTGTCCGTAACGCCTTCGAAAGATGGATGAACGGTATCAATAGTCATGCACTTAATGTGAGAAATCCACTTGCAACCTCACCTGGCGGATATTCCGTTGATGGTCAGGTAACGCAATTTGGAAAAGCTGGTGACGCACTTAAGAAATATAATTTTGTCGGATTATTTCCAACCGACTTAACACCAATCGATGTTGATTGGGGTGCAAATGATACAATGGAAGAATTCTCGGTTACTCTATCATACCAATGGTGGGAGTCAGTCGAAGACGGTGTTGTGTAATAGGATGGCCTTTCTGGCCATCTCTATTTTTTTTATAGGATGATAAATTATGGCGATTAAACTTTTCGGATTTACGCTCGGCAAAAAGGACATTGAGAAAGAATCAGCGTCCTCTACGCCTTCCTTTACTTTACCAAGTACAACTATGGACGATGGTGCTGTTACCGTTAGCGGTAATGCTCATTATGGTACATATCTTGATTTAGAAGGTTCGGTTCGTAACGAGATAGAACTTATTACTAGATATCGGGAGATGGCAAACCATGCAGAAATGGAAATGGCCATTGACGATATTGTCAACGAAGCAATTACACATGATGAATCCGGCAAATCTGTCGATATTCGTCTAGACAACCTTAGACAACCAGACTCAATAAAGAAAAAAATCAGAGACGAGTTTAACAATGTATTATCTATGTTAAATTTTAATAATTATGCTGATGATTTATTTAAGAGATGGTATATTGATGGTAGAATTTACTATCATATAGTGGTTGATGAAAAGAAACCTAAAGAAGGTATTAAAGAATTAAGATATATTGACCCACGCAAGATTCGTAAAGTGCGTGAAGTTAAGAAAATTAAAGACCCTAAAACCGGTGCAATGATTATAGAATCAATGGCCGAGTATTATGTTTATAATGATAAAGGTCAATCAACACAATCTTTTGGACAAAATGTAAATTCTGGTCTAAAGATATCTCCTGAATCCATTATTAATGTTAATTCTGGACTTATGGATGCAAAGAACACTTTTGTAATTTCATACTTACACAAGGCAATTAAACCACTTAATCAATTAAGAATGGTTGAAGATGCAATTGTGATTTATAGATTATCAAGGGCACCTGAAAGAAGAATATTTTACATCGATGTGGGTAACTTACCAAAAGGTAAGGCTGAACAATATCTAAAAGATGTAATGGTTAAGTATAGAAACAAAATGGTTTATGATGCTTCAACTGGTGAGTTAAGAGACGACAGAAAACATATGTCGATGCTAGAAGATTTCTGGTTACCTCGTAGAGAAGGTGGCAAAGGAACAGAAATTACTACATTGCCTGCTGGTCAAAATCTTGGCGAATTAGAAGACGTAAAATACTTTAAGAATAAACTTATGCAATCTTTGAATGTTCCAATCTCAAGAATGGAACCAACAAGCGGAGGTATGATTGGTCTCGGTCGGTCAACTGAAGTAACAAGAGATGAAGTTAAGTTTGGTAAATTTATAACTCGATTAAGAAATAAATTTTCACAAGTATTCGACCATGCTTTAAAAACTCAATGTGTGCTTAAGGGTATTTGCTCTGTAGAAGATTGGCATCACATGAAAGAACATATTTATTATGACTATCTTAAAGATAATAACTTTACAGAACTAAGAGAAGCTGAATTGCTTCGTGAAAGAGTAAATCTTCTTAGTGTTGTAGACCCATATATTGGTCGTTATTATTCAACAGATTGGGTCAAGAAAAATGTTCTGCATATGTCTGGCGAAGAAATTGAAACAATGGAAACAGAGATTGCAGAAGAACAGGAAAGTGGAGTTACATTTGGCCAAAGCGAAGTAGATGCTAGTCAATTTCCACCAGAAGACAATACAAAAGACGCTGACGATACGGAATCAGAAACACCAGAACTTGATGATGACGTAGCTAAGTTTGGTGGCATAAATAAAGAATAACGGAGAAAAATTATGACAGAAATAGTTGATTTTATAAACCAAGTAGCTGCAGCTCAGGCTAAAGATGCTTCAGAAAGCCTAGACAATCTTATATCACAAAGAGCGTTTCAAAGTCTAGATGACAAGAAAAATGATATTGCAAAAGATATGTTTGCTGATGTTAATCCTATGACACAGGATGAAATTAATAATCCTGATGAGATTAATCAGACCACAGGTTATCAAGATTATGAAACACCAGAAGTTGAAGTACAAGACACAGCTGATGCAGAACCAGAGTTTGAAGAAGAAGGCTCTCATATTCAGCGTTTAGATAATACTCAACACTTTTAAGGTAAAGATTCAATGAAAAGTTTATTAGATTTTAAAGGCACAGATACTCTGCTTGAAGCTAATCGAAAGAAAGTAGAGAAAAAGAACTATAAGAAGTTTGATGTTCTTGTTCGTGCTGGATTAGCCGATAAAACTAAATTAGCAAAGCTTCATCGTATCTTAGATAAAATGGAGACTGAGCGACCTGTATTTCCTCCTCATGAGAGAAGGTTACTACAAGACTTATTTGGCAAAATGGTTGGACTTCTAACAGATAACCCACAGATTTTTCAAAGAACAAGAAGAGCTGTTCGTGAAGAGGTGGAACATCCTATTGAACTAGAGCAAGTAGTAGAAAAGAAAGGTGATAATCCTAAAGACCCACCTTTTGTTTTACTTCTTAAGAGAAAATCTTTCAGACCATATCCTAATGGCATGAAAGTTGCATTGTATTATAATGCTAAGTTAAACAAATACTTTACAGTTCCTTATGGTCCTAAAGGCATTCAAACTCCTTTACAATCCGAAGAGGTAAACCGACTAAATAATGGAACATTTGAAGAAAGTACAATGGACCATTTACATAACATTGTTGCGAACAAACAACACAAGACTGTTAAGTTTGCAAATGGAAAATCACAAAAGGTTGACCACTATACAGCAAGTGCTATGACAAATGTACATAAGTCTTTAAATGATGTTAATAAAAAGAAATATGCAGACATGGTACATAAAAGTCCTGAACACTTTAGAAAAGGTTCTGACTTCGCATTTAAAGCCCACAGCGCTGCTGGTGGTAATAAAGCTAAAGATGCAAAATGAGTTTTTTAGACTTACTTATATCTAATAAATTAGACGAAGCAAAAGATTTAATTGTTGCTAGACTGAATGAGATATCATCTAAGTATCTAGAAGAAGCAAAAAAGTATGCTGCAGCTGATAGATTTGACCTTATTGAAGAACCTTCAATTGAAGAGTTAGATGAAGTTGCTAAAAGAAACCCAAACATAATTAATATGGGTCGTGTCAGAAGAATTCGTAAAAGAATAAGACGTAATAAAAAAGGTAGAATTACAGTTCAGAAGAATAGAAGGCGGTCTAGACTTAAAGGCTATAAGATTTCTGGAAATACGGTAAGAAGAATACCTGCCACAACAAGATTGAAGAAAGCTAGACTATTAAGAAGAGCATGGAAAACGACAAGAAGAGCGAAACTGCGCCGCTCTCTCATTAAAAGAAGGATGTCTTTGCGTAGAAGAAGTGCAATGGGATTAAAATAAAATGACACAGAATATACAAGTACAATCGGCCGAAGTGACTTTAACAGTTCTTGGTGCAGCCAGTCCAACAATCGGTACAGTTGCTGTAGCAGATACAGCTTTTGAGATAACAATATCAACTGGTGCTCCAGTTAATGTTGGCGATACAATAGTAGTAACTGGTACACAACCAGCTGGTCGTATCGTAGGATATACTAATGGTGCAAATAATTTCTATAGAGTTAAACAGGTTACTGGTCAACTCGTTAGTGGAAATGAGACAGATGTACAGGCATGGCCACTTTCATTAACAGCTCAACTTGAAAATACAGATGGCACACCAGTTGTTACAGTTGCTGGTACTACAACAGGTTTAACATTTAAAGTTAATGGTAGTCCTCAAAATATTAATTATGCGAGACGAGTAAGACTTATTAATACCGCTAATACGACAAATAAAATTACAGTAACGACAGCTACTGGTGCTATTAAAGGTTCGTTTACAATGAATCCCAATAATTTTGCTGAACCGATAATGTATGTAGTTAAAGAATATGATGATAAAATTTATGCGGCCAGTCCTTGTCTTGGTACAAAAATAGCTCTCGGAGAATAATAGAATGAAACTAATAAGAGAAACCGTAGAGGATGTTAAATATCTAACTGAAGAAACAAAAGAAGGCAAAAAACAGTTATTTATTGAAGGCACCTTTTTGGTTGGCGACACAGTAAATCGTAATAATCGAATGTATAAAATGGACACACTTCGAAACGAAGTTAAACGTTATAATGAAGATTACATTAAAACTAATCGTGCATTAGGTGAACTAGGACATCCTGACACACCAACAATTAATCTTGAAAGAGTATCACATAAAATTGTAAAATTAGAAGAAGATGGTAATACATTCTACGGCAAAGCACAAATTTTAGAAACACCCTATGGAGAGATTGTTAAAAACTTTATAGATAATGACGTTAGTGTCGGAGTATCATCGAGAGCTTTAGGCTCTGTGGTACAATCTAAAGAAGGATATAATTTAGTGCAAGATGATTTAAAACTTGCAACCGCAGCTGATATTGTTGCTGACCCCTCAGCTCCAGGTGCTTTTGTTAATGGCATAATGGAAAATAAAGAATGGATGTTTGTTGAAGGACGATTTGTTGAATCAGATTTTGACCATGCTAAACGAACAATAAAGAGAGCTTCTGCTAGAGAAATCGAAGCGGTTGCTTTAAATTTATTCGAATCATATTTACGAAAACTTTAAAATTATAAATAGAAAAATACACAAGGAGAAATTCTAATGGCAATAAACAAATTAATGGAAGCGGCTGCAGATATTCTTGCTCAAAGCAAGCGTAACGCAGGCTCTATGCCAATGCAAAAAATGGCTGGCTCAGAGGTCGAAGATTTAGGAGGAATGGATAATAAAACAGCCACTAATCCTGGAGATTCTATCAAAGTTAAAGCTACAGACGAAAAGGGCAATCACGCCAAAAATGTTGCAGACTACAAAATGCATCCATCAGCTGCATCTGCTAGTCAGAAAAATGAAGATACTGTAGAAGACGAAGAGGTTTTAGAACCTGTTGAAGATGAAACAGTAGTTATTGAAGCTGAAGAGCATGATGACGAAGATAAAAAAGATAAAAAACACTCTAAAGATGATTCAGACGATGATGACGATGACGATGATGATGACGAAGAGGAAGATGAAAAAAGGAAAGAAAAAATGAAAGAAGATATCGATGCACTATTTGCTGATGATAAGACAATTTCAGAAGATTTCCGTGCTAAGGCATCTACAATCTTTGAAGCTCGTGTTCTTGACCGTGTTGTTCAGATTGAAGAAGAAATTGAAGCTAAGTATGCTGGTCAATTAGAAGAAACTGTTGATGCTATTAAAGTAGACTTAACAGAAAAAGTTGACGGCTATCTTTCGTATGTTGTAGAACAGTGGATGGGCGATAACGAAATTGCTATTGAATCTGGTTTACGCTCAGAACTAACTGAAGAATTTATCTCAGGAATGAGAAATTTATTTGCTGAACATTATATTGATGTTCCTGCAGAAAAAGTTGATTTAGTTGACGAGTTAGCTACTAAAGTTGAAGAACTTGAAAGCAAACTTGACGAAGAAATCGAAAGAGGTATTGAATATAAAAAAGAACTAACTGAATCTCGTAAAAACGAAATTGCTCATCAAGTGACAGAAGGTCTTATTGATACTCAAGTTGCAAAAATTAAAACACTCGCAGAGAGCGTTGAATTCTCCACAGAGGATGAATACAAAGATAAACTTGAATCAATCCGTGAGAACTACTTCCCTACAGGAATTAAGAAACCAGGTGAAGAAATGTTACATGAAGAAATAGAATCTGCGGAAGAAGCTGCGGCTTCAACAGCAAAACAAAAGTCATTTGACCCATTTGTTAATGCTGTAACTTCTGCAATTAGTAATACAAAGAAATAATAATATAAACAATTAGGAGTACACAATGTATTTGTCCGAATCACTACAAACAAAATGGGAAGGCGTACTAAATCATCCAGATTTAGCACCTATTGCTGACCCATACAAGAAAGCAGTTACTGCTGTTATTCTTGAAAATCAGTATAACGAAATGTCAAAAGACCAAACTGGTTCTACTAGCATGCAACAACTTGACGAAGTTGCACCAGCTAATTCAACCGGCGCTAACATCGGTAACTTTGACCCAATCTTAATCTCACTAGTTAGACGTTCTTTACCTAACTTAATCGCATATGATATATGTGGCGTTCAGCCAATGACAGGACCTACTGGTCTTATCTTTGCAATGCGTTCTACATATACTACACAAGGCGGCGCTGAAAACTTCTACAACGAAGTTAATCCAGGTTTCTCTGGTAATGGTGTTGCTGGTTCTGCTCTACAAGTTGCTGGTACTGCAGCTGCTGGTGGTTCAGATGCGTTAACCTTTACAAATAATGCTGCTGCAGGTATGGCACCAACTGGTATGACTACTGCTCAGGCAGAAGCTGGTATCGCTGCAAACACATTTGCTGAAATGGCATTTAAAATCGAAAAAGTAACTGTTACTGCTGTATCAAGAGCACTTAAAGCAGAATACTCTATCGAATTAGCACAAGACTTAAAAGCAGTTCACGGTCTTGACGCTGAAACAGAATTAGCTAATATCCTTTCTGCTGAAATTCTTGCAGAAATTAACAGAGAAGTTGTTAGAACTATCTACAAGACTGCTAAAATTGGTTGTCAAGTAGGAACAACATCTGCTGGTAATTTTGATTTAGATACTGATTCAAACGGTCGTTGGATGGTAGAGAAAATTAAAGGACTTGCTTTTCAATTAGAAAGAGAAGCTAATCAGATTGCTAAAGAAACTCGTAGAGGAAAAGGTAATTTCATCCTTGTTACTTCTGACGTAGCTTCTGCTCTTGCAATGTCTGGTCTTTTAGACTACAATCCTGCTTTACAAGCACAAACTAACTTAACTGTAGATGATTCAGGTAATACATATGCAGGCATGTTATTCGGTAGAATTAAAGTCTATATAGACCCATATGCTATCACAAGTACTACATCTAAAGAGTTTGCAGTTGTTGGTTATAAAGGCTCAAACGCTTATGATGCTGGTCTGTTCTATTGTCCGTATGTTCCATTACAAATGGTTCGTGCAGTTGATACTGGTACATTCCAACCTAAAATCGGTTTCAAAACACGATATGGTATGCAAAGAAATCCATTCTCAGCTGGCACTGCTGCTGCTGGTTCTGGTGTCGGAGCTGCTGTAGCAAATGTTTATTACCGTTCATTCAAAGTTTCTAACTTAATGTAGTCACTTTGACTCACATTTATTTGTGAGTAGTAATGAAGATTCACGAAAAGGTACCCACTAGAAATAGTGGGTATTTTTTTGTCTGCTATTTGTTGTTAATAATGACTGCTAAAATAACAACAATTCAGTTTGTTGTTAATAATGACTGCTAAAATAACAACAAAATAACTAGCATAAATAGATAATATAATAATAATAGTATGGACAAATTAAATGGCAGCTACAGATAGAAATCCAGTTAATCCTAATTTTCTTCAACCAAACAAGTATGTTTTGAATTTTGATAGACTACCAAATATGTCATATTTCTGTCAATCTGTTTCAGTTCCAGGCATCTCAATGTCTGAAACTCCTCAATCTACTCCCTTCGTAGACATCTTTGCACCTGGTGATAAAGCAATTTACGATATATTCAATGTAACATTTTTGATTGATGAGAGAATGGGTTCATGGATTGAAGTTCATGATTGGATTCGTGCTATGACATTTCCAGAAGATTTTGAAGATTATAAAGGTCTCAGTAGACTTAACAAAGCCGCTACATTAACTCAGACTAAAACTCCTCAATATTCTGATGCAACACTAACTCTTTTATCATCGTCTAATATTCCTTATGTTAAAATTCATTTTAAAGATGCTTTCCCAACCACTCTTTCCACATTTATTATGTCATCGTCTTCTGGTCCAGATGAACTGTTGACTGCAGATGCTACTTTTCGGTACACATACTTCGATATAGAAAAACTTTACTAAAACGCTTGACAACAGAATGCCAACCTGTTATAATCCAAATTAATTGGAGAATTATATTATGAAACAACTAGAAGAGTTACTTGAGATGTGGAGAAAAGATTCTGACCTTGACCGAACAGAGCCAGGTAAAGAACTCACAAAGATTCCACTACATCATAGTAAATATTTAAACATACTTTCTCACCATAGATTGCTCGTTAAAGATGTTGATTTTAAATTAAATCGCATGAAACGATTGAAGTGGGAATATTATACAGGTAAATTAGATGATGAAGATTTAAGTAAGCATGGATGGGAACCATTTCCATATGTTCTTAAATCTGAGATAACTACATATCTTGATAGTGATGAAGACATCAACAAGTATAAAGCATCTAAAGCTCTTCACGAAGAGATAGTCACTGTATGTGAAACTATTATGAAAGAACTTCATAGTAGAACGTTTCAGTTGAAATCGTTTATTGATTGGGAAAAATTCATTCAAGGCGTATAAATGACTGATACAATACAACTTCATAAATTAAACGAGTCGTTCATTAAAGTTGAATGTGAAAGAGGCCTTGCTCAAGAGCTATCTGACCATTTTACCTTTCATGTTCCAGGTTATCAATATACTCCTGCATATAAGTCAAGAATTTGGGATGGAAAAATAAGGTTGCTCGACTTAAGAAACTTTCAAATTTATCACGGTCTTACTCCATACATTAAAGAGTTTTGTGTTGAACGTAACTATGAATGTTTGATAGATGATGATGTCAATTCAACTGATGTATTTTCAGTGGTCGAGGCTAAAGCTTTCGTAGATACATTGAATCTCCCTCATGTAGTTAGAGACTACCAACTAAAATCATTCATCACTGCTATACGCAATAAAAGGCTTCTCCTGTTGTCTCCAACAGCGTCTGGTAAGTCTTTGATATTATACTTGATAGTCAGACATCTCTTAACAAATGAGCTGCAGAAAGGTCTTCTAATCGTTCCAACAACATCTCTTGTTGAACAAATGTATACAGATTTTAAGTCTTATGGATTTGATTCTGAAAAATATTGCCATAGACAATACTCTGGTAAAGACAAACATACAAATAATTTCTTAACGATTACCACATGGCAATCTGTTTATAAAAACCCACCCGATTACTTTGAACAATTTGATTTTGTACTCGGAGATGAAGCACATCAATTTAAAGCCAAGTCACTGGCAACAATTATGTCTGCTTGTACAAATGCTAGATATAGAATAGGAACAACAGGCACATTAGACGGCACACAAACACATCGTTTGGTGTTAGAAGGACTTTTTGGTCCTGTTTATCGTGCAACAACAACTGCAGATTTAATTGCAAAGAAACATTTATCTGATTTTAATATAAAGTGTTTAGTGTTAAAGTATCCTGAGCCACTTTGTAAACAATGCAAAACGTGGGACTATCAACAAGAAATTGATTTTATTGTTAAGAACAATGCCCGAAATGATTTTATACGAAACTTAGCGTTATCACTTAACGGCAATTCACTTATACTATTCCAATTTGTTGAGAAACATGGTAAAGCTTTATATGCTAACATAAAAGACCATGCGAAAAAAAGAAAGGTTTTTTTTGTATTTGGAGGAACTGATACGGAAACAAGAGAAGCTATTCGAGGAATTACAGAGAAAGAAAAGGATGCTATTATTGTTGCATCATATGGTACTTTTTCGACAGGCATAAATATAAGGAACTTACACAACATTATCTTTGCATCACCAAGTAAATCTCGTATTCGTAATTTACAATCAATTGGTCGAGGCCTTAGAGTAGGTGATGACAAAAGAGCAGCAACATTATTTGATATTGCGGATGATTTTAGAGTTGGTAAATTTACCAATTATACATTAAAACATTTTATTGAAAGAATGAAAATATATGATGACGAGAAGTTCAAATATAAATTTTACAACATCGAGCTAAAAAATGGATAATCAATTAAACATTAAATTAGTGAGACTTCAATCTGGCGAAGATGTTATCGCCGATATCACTTCTGATTCTGAATCAACAATACTAAACAGACCTATGGTCCTTATGGTGAGACGCTCAGCTAAAGGCTCGGTAATGATGATGGTCCCATGGTTGCCAATTGAGATAATATCTGATAATATGGCCACATTAAATAACAGGGAGATTGTTACCTTTACTAATCCTAAAAATAGTCTAGTCGAGTATTATTTAAATGCAATTGAAACTGTAACTCGTGAAGCTAATAACTCAAACGGAGTTCTCGAAGACTTTAATTTGAGAACACAAACAGAATCTGAGATTGAAGAATACTATGATGATGATGCATCAGTGATGGATGATTATTTAAATACTGTAAATAAACCGGATAAAAGTAAACTACATTAATATGACAATAGAATATAATGAAAAGAATTTGAAGATGGTATCTAAAGCGATATATAATAATTTATCGGAAGACATGTTACCTAAGAAGTGGGTCGAAAGAAATAAATCTAATCCAATGTTTGGGCATTGTCACACAGCCTCTGGTTGTTTACAGAAAATATTTGGAACAAAAACATTAAAATTGAATCGAGCTTTAGATGATGAAAACATCTATCATTGGTGGTGTGTCGACACTGATGGAAAGATAATTGATTTAACTTCACAACAATATACGAAATTCAATAGAACTCCTCCTTATGAAAACGGAACAAAATCGGGTATGTTAGGATTTGATTATCGAAAAAGAGTGTTATCACTTTTAGATAAAGTAACATACGATTTAGGGTTTCAGAAAGGATGGTAAGGAGTAGCTATTCATTCATTAATCAAACGGAACACCGCTACCATAACTCTTGTCAAGCACTTTGTCAAGCGAAATGAAGGCAAACTTGGAACGAAAGGTATATTATGACTAAAAAAACAGAAGCAAAAGTCCCAAAAGAAAAGAAAGTTGTTGCTAAAGCGCCAGCAAAGAAACGTCAAAAACACTATGTAAACAATGCTGACTTTTTAGCAGGACTTGTTGAATACAAACGGTTATGTGACGTTGCAGATAAAGCTAAAGAGATTCAACCACAAGTTCCTAATTATATTGGTGAATGTTTTCTTAAGATTGCAGAACATTTATCACACAAACCTAACTTCGCATCGTACTCATTTAGAGATGAGATGATTGCCGATGGAATTGAGAATTGTATGATGTATTTTAGAAACTTTAACCCCGAAAAGTCAAAGAATCCATTCGCTTACTTTACCCAAATTATCTATTATGCTTTTCTCAGAAGAATTACTAGAGAGAAAAAACAACTATATGTAAAATATAAAGCTACTGAGCAAATAGGTATTTTAGATGAGTTTGAGATGTTAGAAGACAGCGAAGGGAATACAAGACAATTTGAACTTTATGAAAACATATCTGAGTTTATATTTAACTTCGAAGAAGCAAAAAGAAAGAAGAAAGAGGAGAAGATAAAAGGCTTAGAAAAGTTTGTTGAACCAGATGCCGCAGCCACAAAAGATGCTTAAACAATTGCCTCTATTGATACTAGTTTCTTGTATAATATCATCATGTGGTTATGGAGGTTTCTTGAAAGAGTGCAACTATGACCTGAAAGAAAATTGTGACAGTATTAAACTTGTTTATGGAGAATGGAATTGATAGAAGATAAAATTAAACATCTCGAAGCCAAACATAGAGACCTTGATTCTAAAATAAAAGAAGCACATTCAAGATATCTTTCTGATGAACTTATGGTAAAAATGAAACAAGAAAAATTACAAATGAAAGATGAAATAGTAAAACTAAAAGAAGACTAGATTATGAGAATGTGTATATTAGGCGATACCCACTTCGGTATGCGTGGCGATTCTGTTATCTTCCATAAACACTATGAGAAGTTTTATGAAACAGTATTCTTTCCGTATCTGAAAGAAAATAACATCGATACGGTATTCCAAATGGGCGACTTATTTGACCGCCGCAAGTTTATCAATTACAACTCCCTATATCTATGTCGTAGATACTTCTTTAATAAACTAAAAGAAAATAACATTACGTTCTATTCTATTCTAGGTAATCATGACATTACCTATCGTAATACATTAGAAATTAATTCATCACAATTACTACTAAACGAATATGACAACATTACAATCTTTGATGAGTTTGTCACAAAAGAATTTGATGGCATTCCAATAGACATTGTTCCTTGGTTATGTGATGACAACGAAGAAGGTATAAAAGAATCAATAAAGAATAGTCGGTCACAACTTTGTATTGGACATTTTGAGATACGAGGGTTTGAGATGGACAAAGGCACAGTTTCACAAACAGGTATTGATAAATCACTTTTATCCAAGTATGATATGGTTTTATCTGGACACTTCCATCACAAGTCAGATGATGGCCAAATATTTTACGTTGGAACTCCAGGTCAAATGACATGGGCAGATTATAAAGACCCAAGAGGTTTTCATATCTTTGATACGAACACAAGAGAATTAGAGTTCATACAGAACCCATTTGAAATATTTCATAAGATAAGTTATGATGATAGAGACAAAAGTATTGAAGACTTTAAAAGTTTTGATTTTAAACAATACCAAGATAGTTATGTAAAAGTAGTTGTACTACACAAACAGAATCCATTTTTGTTTGATTATTTAACCGATAACTTATATAAAGCTGGTGCAGCTGACATAGCAATTGTTGAGGACTTCAATGATGACCTTATATTAAATGACGATGATATAATTAATCAAGCTGAAGATACAATGACCATATTGTCCAAGTATATTGATGGACTATCTCTCAATGTTGAGAATGAAAAACTCAAAACACTAATGAGAGAATTATATGTTGAAGCATTACATACGGAAGAAACTGATTGATTATATTTAGAAAAGTAAAATGGAAAAACCTATTAAGTACAGGTAATCATTTTTCAGAAATTAATTTAGATAAGAACATCAATACATTAATTGTTGGTGTCAATGGTTCAGGCAAGTCTACGTTGCTTGATGCTTTGTGTTTTGGATTATTTGGTAAACCATTTCGTAGTATTCCAAAAGGCAATCTAACTAACTCGATTAATGGTAAAAACTGTGAAGTAGAAGTAGAGTTTGATACAAACAATAAATCATATAGAGTTGTTCGTACTATCAAACCTAATAAATTTGAAATATATATCGATGGTGAGTTATTAAACCAAGATGCAGCTATAAGAGATTATCAAGAACAACTTGAGAAGTTCATATTAAAAATGAACTATAAATCTTTCACACAAATAGTGGTACTAGGTTCAGCCGCATTTACTCCGTTTATGCAACTATCAAATAATGATAGACGTGCTATAATTGAAGACTTATTAGATATACAAATATTCTCGGTAATGAATAAACTTACAAGAGAACGATTGGGTAATAACAAAGATTTACTCAACGACAAAAGACACACGATTCAATTGACACAACAGAAATATGAATTTGAAGAAAAACGAATAGGCGATTTAAAACAAAACAATGAAGACAAAATAGATGAATACGAAACAGATATTTCTACCAACGAAACTAATATTAACAATCTCACTGAAGAAATTGAGAGCATTGGATTACAAGTCGCTGAAATTCAAAAGGTTGTTACAAACAAACTCGAAATCGAACAACGAGTAAAACAGTACCATCATCTAGAATCTCAAATAGAAACTAATCTATCGAAATATAAAAAAGATGTTAATTTCTTTGAACACAATGATGACTGTCCAACATGTAGGCAAGGAATTGAATCTGATTTTAAGTCAGAACAAATTGTAACACTTACCGATAAGATTACTGGTTGTGACACAGGTCTAGTTGAACTTGATACTAAAGTAACCGAAGAACAGACTAAGCTTAATACTATCTCAGTAAAACAATTAGAGATACAAGCATTACAGATTAAGACGGCAACAAATACAACATCAATAACTGAAATTAATAGATACATCACTCGAATCAAAACAAGTATTGAAGAATTACAAAACACAAAAACAGTTTCAGACATAGAAGAGTTGAAGTTGAGTGAACTCAAAAAAGAGATTGAAGACAAAGAAACTGAGTTTAAAAAATTACTTGATGATAAAGAATACTTTGAAGTAGCTAGTGCTTTACTTAAAGACACTGGTATTAAAACAAAGATTATAAAACAATACTTACCTGTAATAAACAAATTAGTAAATAGTTATTTGGCTAAATTAGATTTCTTTGTAAACTTTACCCTTGACGAATCATTTAAAGAATCAATTAAATCTAGATTCAGAGATGACTTTACATATAATAACTTCTCACAAGGCGAAAAACAAAGAATTGACATGGCACTTATGCTAACTTGGCGTGCCGTTGCTAGACTAAAGAATTCTACTAACACCAATCTACTCATACTAGATGAAACATTCGATTCATCACTAGACGCTACAGGCGTTGATGAGTTACTTAAGATTCTACATGAACTAGATGATGTGAATATTTTTGTGATATCACATAAAGGCGATATACTACAAGATAAATTTCAAAATATAATTAAATTTAGTAAAGTTAAGAACTTTTCAAGGATAGAAAAACATGAGTGATATTAAACAATTTGATGATACAACAGTAGTTACTGAACCAGGCATGACATTTAACTATAGCACAGCAGAAGGCCTTGGACCAGAAACAAAAGAAAACCCAACTGAAGAGATAAAAAAACTCAGAGAAGAACCATTAGATTTATATGACGACCAACTTCCATTGTTAAGTGAAACAATGCCTGTTTATGATGAAGCTTTACCTAATGCTAACATGAGAACACTCATAGCGAGAATGAAAATGACCATGAGAAAGTTTGGTGGTATTGGATTATCAGCTAATCAATGTAATGTGTCAACAAGAATGTTTATAATGACACATCTAGGTGAAGAGATGGTTTGTGTTAATCCTAAATTGATTGCATTTGGCCAAAATGATATTAAGCTAGATGAAGGTTGTTTATCTTATCCTGGTTTAATTCTTTCTATAAAGAGATACGAAGAGATTGACGTTGAATATCAAGATGAAAATGGCGAGACTGTAAATAAACATTTAGATGGAATGTTAGCACGATGTTTTCAACACGAATTAGACCATATGAACGGAATAAAGTTTACCTCACAGGTGTCCAATCTTGTGTTATCCTTAGCAAAGAAGAAGCAGAATAAACTAATGAAGACTGAAACAAGAAAACAGAAAAACAAATTTAAATGGAACGAAATGTAAATGGCAATTGATTATACAAAAGATGATGTAGAAGTTCAGTGGGAAAAATGGTCAGAGGCTAATCCTGTAGAAGATATGGATGACCCTGACTTTGAACAAATTAAACAAGAGACGATTACAGACCTTGAATTTGTTTCAAAGATGGACGTAAAAGAATATACATTGTATCAAAAGTGGTGTGAAGTACAAGAAAAATATCCATTCACCATGGTTAATGATTTATGGGAAGGCGAGAAGAAAGTTCTAGCCAACGATAAACAAAGAATAGCTATTGAAGAAGTTAAAAATAATGTTTGGAATCCACAAGACTTAGATGAGTTTATGAATATAGAACCTGAACTCATATATGCAAACAAACAAGAAGACTTGCCAGAACTATGGAATGTAATTAGAACATTCTCATCTACAATGAAAAACAATTCTAATATTGGTCGTAATCTTAACTTCATTGTCAGAGATAAACCAACTAAAAAATATCTTGGTGTTATTTGTATTTCTTCAGACTTTCTAGACTTAACGCCTAGAGATAATTTTATTGGATGGAGTAGAGAACTTAAAACACAAGGTTCAATGATTAATCATACAGCGATTGGTTCTACGATTGTTCCTTTACAACCTTTAGGTTACAACTACACAGGTGGTAAGTTATTAGCATTATTATGTTTAGATGATAAGATACAGAAACTATGGAAAGAATTGTATGGTGACACGCTAATAGGCGTTACAACTACATCCTTATATGGTAAAGCGAAACTTCATGGACTATCACAATACGATAGACTTAAACACTGGAAGAAAATGGGATTCACTGCAGGTTCAGTTAAGTTTGAACCAAGAAGAGTGACTAGAAATAAAATTAATGATTGGATAAAGAAAAATCATACCAGAAAATACTTTGAATGGTATGTTGCAAAGAAACCAAGTGGGCAACCACACAAAAGAGACCATAAGAATAGGTCACTATCATTTGCATATTCACAAATGAAAATGGATAAAGCATTAACACAATCAGCTCATGCCAGAGGTATATACTTTTCTCCTTTATACAATAATTCAGCCGAGTTCTTAAGAGGTGATATTACTGAAGACAAATTAGTAAAATCATTTGATACTTCGACTGAAGCTCTGGTAACTTTATGGAAAGAAAGATATGCAACAAAGAGAATTAGAAATTTAAAAGAATCAGACCGAGTTTCTACAGAAACATTATTCTATGATAACTTAACGGTGTTATCGTGGGAAGAAACTAAAGATTATTATCTAGACCAAGTTGGTCGGTAATAATGGATATAATGCTTGACTTGTGATGTCAATCATGTATAATGGTTACTTAATTGCGGTGGGTTAGTAGAACAGATTATTCTTCCCGTTTAATCAGTCAGTGCGAATCTGACACACCGCTCCACTTTTTGCGGAGAAGTAGTAGAACAGAAATGGCTTCCAGTCAATTCTTTAGGTGCGAATCCTAATCTCCGCTCCACTTATTGAGTTCTTTAATAAGTAAAACTTATCATTAAATTGCTAAAATAAAGCTCGAAAGTGCTTGACTTTTGCATGGAAATCTGTATAATGGATTACATGATAGTGAAAAAAGAAGACAATTTATTACAAGAACAGAAGTCTCAGTTAGCAAAACTGATGGCTAATGAAAATCTAACAATCGAACATCAGAAGATTTCTACTGCAAAGTTCGACCCTAAAAACAGAATATTATATCTTCCAATCTGGACTGATATGATAGGTACAACTTATGATTTACTTTGTGGACATGAAGTTGGCCATGCTCTGTATACACCTGCTGAAGGATGGCATGATGCAGTTACAATTAATAATAAAGGTAAGAATTATAAAAACTTTTTAAATGTAATTGAAGATGCTAGAATCGAGAAGCGTGTACAAAGAAAATATCCAGGTCTAAAAAAATCATTCAAAACAGCATATGCTGATTTAAGAGAAAAAGATTTCTTTGGTCTTCAAGGTAGAGACGCTAACAAATTAGCTTTTATCGATAGACTAAATCTTTATACTAAATCACAATATACTATGGCTCTTGATTTTAATGAAGAAGAAACTAAATTATTAGAAAGAGTTAAGACTACAGAATCATGGTCAGATGTTGTTAATGTTACGAATGATATATATGCATATTCAACTGAAGAGCAATTAGATTATCAGGACGAGATGATGTCACAAGAAGAGCAATACTTTTCTGAAGACCCTGATGATGAAGATTCAGGTTATGATGAATATGAAAATGATGATTCTCAAGATGATGACGGTAAAAACGGCAATAATTCTGAAAATAATTCAGATGATGATTCAGAAGAAGGTGAAGACGAAAATGAAAATAAAACAAATTGCGATGATGATGATGATTCAGAAGAATCAGATGAAAATGGCGAAATTACAGGATTAAATAGATTTAAAGATTCAGGTTACGAAGAATCAGAAGTTGATGATGGACCAAGATGTGAAACTGATGAAAATTATAGAAATAATGAGAACTCATTAGTTGACGAAGAAAGTAAAGAGTTTATTTACCTTGACTTTCCTAAACCTATCATGAAAAATATTATCACTCCTGCTAAAAAAGTTCAAGAATTATTATCTAACGATTTTCAAAACCAAGAAGTTGCAGGATATTTTAAGAAAGGTTACAAAGATGAAATCTATAATGACTTTAAAAAGAAAAATGATAAGTTTGTAGCTTTACTTGCTAAAGAATTCGAAATGAAAAAAGCTGCCAAAGTTTATGGCAAGAGAAGAACTGCAAGTACTGGTGATTTAGATATTAACAAACTTGCTTCTTATAAATTCAATGATGACATTTTCAAAAAGATGATGATTATACCTAAAGGTAAATCTCACGGACTGATTCTGTTATTAGATTATTCTGGTTCAATGTGGGATAATATTCAAGGTGCTATTGAGCAAGTATTAATACTTTCTAGTTTTTGTAGAAAAGTAAATATTCCATTTACAGTTCAAACATTTTCAGATACAAGTACAACTTGGTATATGGATAGAGATATAGAATTTGACAGTAAAACTTATAAAGATGGACTTGAAGATGTTTCATCTTTTGAAACTAAAGTTGGTACATTAAAATTAGAAAATGTTGTCTTAAGAGAATATCTTAATTCAAATATGAATAAAGCTGAGTATACTAAAGCAGTTCAAAACATGTTACTGTTAGCAAAATCATATGACCACAATCTTAGATATGATTCAGTGAATAGACCTTATACTCCAAAGAGTGAAAGATTAACAAATACTCCACTGCTTCAAGCATTAGTTGCTCTTGGTAAATATACTAACGAGTTCAAAGCTTCTAGAGGTCTTGACATTGTTAATTTAATTATTATACATGATGGCGATGCTGACTATTGTCATGACTACACTGCTTTTGGACTGAATGAATATCAAAAATATCCAAATGACCATAACTTAAAAAATAAATATATGCCTAAAGAAGAACATTTTCCACATGAACATACTAAAAGAATGGACACTCAAGAAACTAACATAGTGATTAAAGATGATTCAATAAGATTTACATCTAGAATTAAACAAGGACATTATAATACAAATCAAGTATTTCTTAATACTATGGATTGGTTTAAAAAGTTAACCGGTTCTAAAATTATTGGTTTCTATATTGTTGCTCCAAATTCAAGAGAAGTTAAAGATGCTATTTACAGACAATATGTAAATGAAGATGGTCAAACTGTTAGTGATAAAGGATACGAGAAGTGGGAATATCAAAAGAATATTGTTAAAATATTTAGAAAAGAAAAATTATTGGTTTCTCAAAAACCAAACTATGATGATTTCTACATGATTCTTGGAGGCAAAGACTTAAATGCTGCTGACAAAGAAGTTGAAGTATCAGGAAAAGTAACTGCTAACAAATTAAAAAATGCATTTATGAAAGTGAATAAATCAAAGGTTATTAACAGAGTTCTGGTGAGTAAATTTATTGATAAAATTGCTGCTTAAATGCTCGAAAGTGCTTGACTTTTGGTCCGGTTGTGTTATAATGGTTGTAGAAATTAAGTAATAACAGTGAAAAACCACTGAGTGAAATTAGGAGAAAGTATATTATGAGTGATTTAAATGTGATACGAAAAGAGTTTCTTCAGAAGCTCAAAGATACCGGGAAAGATTCGGTGTCAAGAACAGAACTAAACAAACTAGGCCAAGAAGTTGGTCTAAAAAGTTTCGGTTGGTTTACAAAAAAAGATGTAAATAAATTATCTAGAGGCCAGTATAAAGTGCCAGAAGATATTTCAATTGCATTACAACCAGGCGGAGCTAGATTAAAAGTTTCCTCTGCAAAAGTTATTCCTTTTGTGCCTACTAAAATTGAGATAGAAGATTCAGGAAGTCGTATTGCAAATGTTACGACTGAACTTGCTATTACAAATTTAGTTCCAGATGTCTATGACAACTATGTGCCTTTCGGCAACTTTGCAGATATTCTTTCAATTGTTAAATCAGGCAAATTCTTTCCTGTGTTCGTTTCAGGCCATTCTGGTAATGGTAAAACAATGTCTATTGAGCAAGCTTGTGCTAAACTAAAGCGTAAGTGTGTAATTGTTTCAATGACACCTGAAACTGATGAATCAGACTTACTTGGTAACTATGTGTTAATCAATGGTCAGATGGAATGGAGAGATGGTCCTGTTACTACTGCTGCTAGACAAGGTGCAGTATTATGTATTGATGAAATTGATTACGGCGCTCAGAATCTTTCATGTCTTCAACGTGTGCTAGAAGGTAAACCATTTTTGCTTAAGAAAAAAGGCGAATTGGTTGCTCCCTCTCCTGGGTTCACGGTCTTCGCCACTGCGAATACAAAAGGTAAAGGTTCTGATGACGGCCGTTATATGTTTACAAACATTCTTAACGAAGCGTTCTTAGAAAGATTTAGAAATACTTACGAACAAGAATGGCCACCTGCTTCTGTTGAGAAAAAAATTATTATCGGAGAACTTGCTAAGAGCGGTTTAAAAGATGATGATTTTGCCACTAAACTTGTTACATGGGCTGATGCGATTAGAAAAACTTTCGCTGAGGGTGGTTGTGACGAAGTTGTTTCAACTAGAAGATTGGTTCAAGTCGTTGAGACTTTAAGTATCTTTGGTGATAAAACCAAATCATTAGAACTATGTTTAAATAGATTCGATGATGAAACCAAGATTTCGTTCCTTGACCTTTACACAAAGGTCGATGCTGGCGATGATGCTTTCACTGTTGAAAATACAGAAGAAGAAAAAACAGATGAAGAGATATTAGAAGAGCTTAAAAGTGATAATGAATTACATCCATCACAACTTACTTAAATAGAATACTAGGCAATAGAGGTTAAGTTTGCCTCATTCAGTCTAGTTTTCTGATATAATTATACAATCAAGTGAAAGATTGCACGCTTGATTGTTTTTTGTAATGCAATCAAATACATCATGGAGTTTTTTATGACTAGAGTATCAAAATCAGGTAAAGCTAAAATCTTAGGTTACCTTTCAAAACCAACAGGTTACAATACGTTAACCGTAGCTAAGGCTCAATCAACATTTGGTATTAAAAATGTTGCTGCCAGAGTAGATGAACTTCGCAAAGAAGGTCATGCAATTTACACGAATGCCAAAACGGTAAATGGAAAGAAAGTTACATTCTATCGCATGGGTACACCAACTAGAAAAGTTGTTGCTGCCGGTGTTGAGTATTTACGCCTTCGTGGCGAAAAAGCTTTTGCTTAGAGTATAGCTTTGACTTAAAATTGGAGCGATATAAATAATATTGCTCCTTTTTTTTATTTAACTCTAATGGATATATTATGGAACTCAAAATTAATGTAGATGAACTGAAAAAGTGTAAACTTTTTATAGCAACACCAATGTATGGTGGTCAATGTTTTGGTCTTTATGCCAAAGCCGCATTAGACCTACAAACCCAAATGATGAAATACGGAATCGAAACTAAGTTTTCTTTTCTATTCAACGAATCTTTAATCACTCGTGCTAGAAACTACCTTGCAGATGAATTCTTAAGGTCAGGATATACTCACTTGATGTTTATTGATGCAGATGTTCAATTCAACCCACAAGATATCGTTGCTTTATTGGCACTAGATAAAGATATTGTTGGCGGACCTTATCCTAAAAAGTCAATGAATTGGAAAAATATTGCTGAAACAGCAAGAAAACATCCTGATATGGATGTTAATGAATTGAATAAAGTGGTTGGCGAATATGTATTTAATGTCGTTAAAGGCACAAAACAATTTACAGTAACAGACCCGATTGAAGTAATGGAAATTGGCACAGGACACATGATGATTAAACGCCGAGTGTTCGAGAAGATGCAAGAAGAATTTCCTTTAATTAGATATAAACCAGACCATGTTGGTCAAAAACATTTTGATGGAAAGAATTATATTCATGCTTTCTTTGATACAATCATTGATACAAAAGATAGTTATACTGGCGGTGGTACTGACCGATATCTATCAGAAGATTATATGTTCTGCCAAATGTGGCGAAAGACTGGTGGTAAAATTTGGTTATGTCCTTGGATGAAAACTCACCATATTGGAACTTATGCCTTTACCGGCGATATGGGTGCAGTCGCAAAATACACAGGTAAATTATAATGTTAATTGGCGTTGTCGGATTCATGGGGTCTGGCAAAGGAACAGTTGGTGATATTATCCAAAAACAAGGATATAACAAAGACAGTTTTGCTAAGCCATTAAAAGATGCTTGTGCTGAAATATTTGCATGGGATAGAAGATTACTTGAGGGAGATTCAGAAGAGTCCAGAAACTGGCGAGAACTTCCCGATGAGTATTGGTCAAAAGCCTTTGGTCGCCAATTTACACCAAGAGAAGCCTTACAATTATTAGGTACAGAAGGTGGTCGCAATGTCTTTCACAAAGATATATGGGTTCATTCTCTTATGAAAAGAGCTCAAGATACCAACACTGTTGTTACTGATGTAAGATTTCGCAATGAAATTGAAATGATTCATAAACAAGGTGGTAAAATTGTAAGAATAATCAGAGGACCTGAAGTAAAATGGTTTGAAGATGCTGTAAATGTGAATAAAGGTCCTAAGAAAAACTATCGTTGGTCAATGGCCTGCATGAGGATGCAAGAACTTAAAATTCATTCCTCTGAATTTGATTGGGTTGGATGTCATATTGATTATACAATTGAAAACAATGGCACTATTGCTGAACTAGAAACTGAAGTTCTTAGAATGTTGGATAATGATATTTTCATGGCAAGATAGTGAGATATTATTTCAATAAGATAATACTTTGGTTCTGTATCATACTCTTTTTTACAATATGGTATCAAATAATATATAAGATAAGTTGTAACTTCTTATGTGAAAAACCAAAATCTGAATATACTACAGAAGTAGACTATGACAGCTTAACTCCAGAAGAAAAAAAGATAGCCTTCGAGAAAATTAGACTAGAAAGAATTGAACAGATGAATTCATTAAAATGAGGAAAACAAATAAAGTTTACCTCTTTTCTATGAATATTTGTAGTAGGATGTTAAAGTAAGTGAAAAGAAACAAAATTTATTATTATAAGGTGAAACTATATTATGAAACTTTCGAATGAAACATTATCGATATTGAAAAACTTTGGTGCAATCAACCAAGGTATTTTATTTAAAGCAGGTAAGACATTAAAGACTGTATCTTCTCATAAGAATATTCTAGCACAAGTGAATATTGCTGAAGAAGTTCCTGCAGAATTTGGCGTTTATGACCTCAACAACTTTTTATCCGTCATCTCGTTAGGCACTGACCCGACATTTGAATTTGAAGATAAAAATGTAATTATTGTTAGTAACAAAGGTCGTTCAAAAACAAAATATCGTTTTTGTGAACCAACAATGATTGTTACTCCTCCAGAAAAAGAACTTGTAATGCCTGAACCAGAAATATCAATATCTTTATCAGCCGATGATTTTAGTGATATCATGAGAACAGCTGCAGTTCTATCTTCTCCACAAATCGCAGTTGAATCTAATGGCACGAAAATTAGTCTTGCTACTCTAGATACTTCTAACGATTCTTCACATACAAACACTCTTGAAATTGCTGACGGCGATACTAAAGTTTATAAAATGATTTTCAAAACAGAAAACTTATCTAAACTATTACCAGGTAGCTATGATGTAAATATTTCATCAAAAGGTATTTCGCATTTCAAAAACAAAGATATTGATTTACAATATTGGGTGACAACTGAACAAGGTTCTAAGTTTGAATCTTAATTTATTATATTATATTATGAGGTATGTGAAAAATGGAACATTTATTATGGACGGAAAAGTATAGGCCAGTAACAATTGCAGATTGTATATTACCTGAAAGGTTAAAGAAACCTTTTCAAGAGTATGTCAATCAGAAAAGTATTCCCAATCTTCTTTTATCTGGTGGTGCAGGTGTTGGTAAAACAACTGTTGCAAAAGCTATGTGTGAAGAAATTGGTTGTGACTATCTAGTCATTAATGGTTCTGATGAAAGTGGTATTGATACATTCAGAACTAAAATCAAGAACTATGCTTCTTCGATGTCACTTGTTGGTGGCAGAAAAGTTATTATCATGGATGAAGCAGACTATCTAAATCCAAACTCAACTCAACCCGCTCTTCGTAATGCAATAGAAGAATTTGCAGGAAACTGTTCATTCATATTTACTTGTAATTATAAGAATCGTATTATTGAACCATTACATTCTAGATGTGCTGGTGTTGAATTCTCTCTTAAAGGAAATGAGAAGTCTCAAATGGCAACTCAGTTTATGCAGAGAATCGAATCAGTTCTGGTAACAGAAAAAGTTGAATTCGAGAAAGCTGTGATTGCTGAATTGATTAAGAAACATTTCCCTGATTTCAGAAGAGTAATTAATGAGTTACAAAGATACTCACAATTTGGTAAGATTGATACTGGCATTTTGGCTCATATTGGTAATGTTCAAATTGACCAGATTACACAATATCTAAAAGAGAAGAACTTTAATTCAATTCGTAAATGGGTTGCAACTACTGACATAGATTCTAATACGGTGTTCAGACAAGTTTATGAAGCTCTTTATGATATGATGAAGAAAGAATCGATACCTCAAGCAGTATTAATTATTGCAGACTATCAATACAAGAATGCTTTTGTAGCTGATTCAGAAATTAATTTAGTTGCATGTTTAACTGAATTGATGGCTAACTGCGAATTTAAATAATGAGTAGCCCATTCGATTACTCAAACCAAATATTATACGGCGGCAAACAATTAATTGTTGATGATATAACTGAACTTGGTTATAAACCATTCTTAATTAATCGGACTTTATCCTACCATAAAGACTGTATATTTTATGCCAACGAGATGAATCAACATCATCACCTAGAATCTAGGTTGCAGAATGACTTTTTACTAAATATAGTTAGAAAGAGCAAAAGGCCGTTTGCTAAGTGGGTGAAAACTGAGAAGATTGCAAATATAGAATGTATCAAACAGGTCTATAATATCTCAAATTCCAAAGCGAGAGAAGTCCTCTCAACCCTCACGAAAACGCAACTAGAAGAATTAGCCAATTCAGCCAACACTGGCGGTTTAGGTAAGAAGGGATAAATGTATGGTAGATTTAAACGATTTCATTGAGGTCACTCTTAATCATCAAGATGACTTTTTAAAAGTTCGTGAGACACTCACACGAATAGGTGTATCTTCTCGTAAAGAAAAGATTCTATATCAATCTTGTCATATATTACACAAGCAAGGTAGATATTATATTGTACATTTCAAGGAATTGTTTGGACTGGATGGAAAACCATCCAATATATCTGAGAATGATATACAAAGAAGAAATGCAATAGCAAAATTATTAGAGGAATGGGCTTTAGTTAAAATTCTAAATCCAAAACCATTAGAAGATAATGTGGCACCTCTACATCAAATAAAGATTATCTCATATAAAGAAAAAGATGATTGGGAATTAATTGCAAAATATAATATAGGCAAAAAACCTATGGAGCATGAATAATATAACCAAAAGGTTATAAATAAGAATCTGGTTGGCAGACCAGTTTAAAACTGTCACTTTGATGATGCCTTCGGGGTCATCTTTTTGAAACTCGCTTAACAAGGAGAAACAACATGACATTAAGTCAACGCTTTTCATTTAGCCCTCTATATAACTCTACACTTGGATTCGAACAACTATTCGGTGAAGTTGAACAGATGCTAGCATCAACACCTAACAACAATACTCAAACCTCATTTCCACCTCACAACATCGTTAAAGTCGATGAATACCATTATGTGGTAGAACTCGCTGTGGCTGGATATAATAAGTCTGAGATTGATATTACGGTTGATGATGGCCATTTGATAATTAAGGGCAATAAAGACGAACAATCCAAAAATGTAGATTTATCAGATATTGAATATTTACATCGAGGTATTGGTCTTCGTTCTTTTACCAAAACAGTCAAAATTGCTGATACGGTGGAAGTTCGTGGTGCCGAATATACAGATGGCATCTTACGAATAGGTTTAGAGAATGTAATTCCTGAACATAAGAAACCTCGCAATATTGAAATTAGTGACGAATCGCTTAATTTATTTAAGCCAGAACTATTAAATGAAAGTAAAACAGGTAAACGTAAATGAATGGTGGGAGTTCCTAAACTCCCACTTTTTTAACATTGGAGATATATGATGGCAGATATAGATTATAGAAAAAAGGCTCATAAAAAAACTGGTCCAAGTTTCAAGTTACACAAACAATTTAAAACAATGTCAAGTGGTATGACTGGCACAAAAGATTACGTCTTTAAAAACGCAATCGTTGATGCACTTGCTACTGGCGTTCGAACAAGCAACCGCAAGGTTAAAGCAATGGGAGAATAAAATTGAAACTATCTGAAAACTTTACACTACAAGAATTTACTAAAAGCCAAACAGCAATTCGAATGGACATTGATAATACTCCAGATGATGGTCATCTAGAAAATGCAAAAGCCTTATTCGATAATGTTGTGCAAAAGGTCAGAGACCATTTTGGCGTAACAACAATCAATTCAGGATATCGTGGTCCAGAACTTAACAAAGCAGTAGGCGGTTCATCTAAATCACAACACTGTCACGGTGAAGCTGCCGACATAGAGTGTCCTGGTGTCGCCAATGCAGACCTGGCTCAGTATATTGTAGACAACCTCGACTTCGACCAAGTAATATTGGAGTTTTATACTCCAGGTATTGATGACTCTGGTTGGGTTCATGTAAGTCACAAAACAGATGGTAGCAACCGTAAAAGAGCTTTAACTGCTATGAAAGAAAATGGCAAAACTGTATACAAGGTAGGACTAATAAAATAGTCTAGAACAATTTAATGATTTTCTCTATTGCTTTTAGCTGTCAAGTAGTATAAAATACCTTTAACAAATAGAAATTGTTTGTTAAATCTCAAGGCAGACTTTGTAGAAATACTCTCTGTTGACCTGGTTCTTTAATATAACTTTTTAAAAAGGAATCAATACTATGTGGACAACTCCATCAGCAACTGAAATGCGTTTTGGGTTAATTTGATTTAGGCCCAATTAAAACCGGGTGAACTGCTGGGACATCTTTCGAGACAATCAGCATCCAAGCTCATAAGGGATTATGAGAAGGTTCAACGACTAACATCATACCACTAGAACAGTGATGAAGATGACACGAGTGCCCGGCAAGACAACAAGTCTTGATGATATAGTCTGGACAATATAGTGATATATTGAAGGTGAGGATAAAGAGCCACATCGATAACAAGGCAACAGGCAAAAAGACGAATACTCTGGAACGCCTGCCACCACTACGTTGAAGTGACTATGTACGTTATGAATAAATAGGTTTTTTATTCACTATGTATAAAGTCGTTACGAATTACAAACGCTTTATCAGAATAGTAAAATCATTAAACCCTCGCAAGAGGGTTTTTTGTTGGGCAAAGAGTTAGGTTTGAACTCACGATGCTACTAAATAGATGTATGAAACATAAACATCACATAATACCTAAGCACATGGGTGGAACAGACGAACCATCCAATCTTATAGAACTTTCAGTTGAAGACCATAGTCTCGCTCATAAGAAATTATACGAACAACATGGAAAACAAGAAGACTTTATGGCCTGGCATATGCTAAAAGGTCAAATGAATAAGGACGAGGCGCTTTTCATGGCACGCTCAATTGGTGGGAGTATGAAAAATAGAATGTCACCAGAAGGCAAAGCTAGAATGATTGCAAGTAAGATTGGCAAAAAACATTCTGAAGAGACCAAAAGAAAAATGTCTAAGTCTGCAAGTGGTAAAGTAAGAACTGCCGAACACGCTAGAAACAATCGTGCCTCTCGTGTTGCTAATCAAAAGGCAAAAGAACTAGAATGGCATAGTGACGAAACAAAGACTAAGATATCAGAAGGAATGAAAAAATATTATAAATCAAGGAAAATATTATGACTAAAGCAATCACAAATTTTAATAAAGATGTAAAGACCTTTATGAAAGCTGCAGGACAAACCACAACAACGGTTAATCAACCACAATCTGACCTATATTATAATCTTATAAAAGAAGAGATTGCAGAATTACACACAAGCATGGCTATTGGCGATAAACCAGAAATCATTGATGCTTGTTTTGATTCAATATGGGTTATTCTTGGCTACATGAATTCATTAGGATTAAATGTTGATGGTATCTGGAAAGAAGGTGCTGCAAATAATTTAATTAAGATTAATAAAGAAACTGGATTGGTAACAAAGAGAGAAGATGGTAAGATTCTAAAACCTACAACATGGACACCACCAAACTTTCAACAATTTGTAAAAGAAGGTTGGGAATTTGAAACAAAACAATCATCATATCCAGTAGAAGATGAAAGTGGATATTCTATGGGAAGTGGACCAAAAGCACCGGTAGAAACTCCTGCAGAAAAGCCAGTTCAAACTGGTTCTTTAAGTGGTGGAATTGGCGATTACTTTTAATAATTGCCTCAATTTACACATCATTTATAGTATAATAGACACTTAATTAGCGGAGAAATACATCATGGCAGATATAAAAATATTGACATTTAAAACGAATCAAACAATCATAGCTCAGATTGAAGAGAAAGGTGATAAATATCAAATCAAAAAACCAGTACAACTGTACTCAGAAATGCAAAAAGACGGTTCTTCTAGTGTGGGATTTGCTCCATTCTTGGAGTTCTCAGCTGAATTTGCAACCGGAATAGATATTCCTGTAGAGTCAGTTCTATGTTTAACATCGCCTGTTAAAGAAGTTCTAAATCAATACAACACTGTATTTGGTTCAGGCATACAACAAGCATCAGTTACGGACCTTGCCTCTATTCGTGATAAAAAGTAGTATAATAGGTACATGTCAAAATATTATACTGATGTAAGAGTCGTAGGAAACAATATATATTATCGAGGTGTTAAAAACGGTGTAAGACATCGTGAAAAAATAACATACTCTCCAACATTATTTGTTCCTTCAAATAAACAAACTGAATGGAAAACATTTCATGGTGAGTCACTCGACCCTATGAAGTTCAATTCAATTCGAGAAGCTAAAGACTTTCTTAAGAAATATAAAGATGTCAGTAACTTCAAAGTCTATGGTAATGATAGATTCGAATATCCATTTATCGCAGAAAACAATCCAGAAGAAGTAATTGCATGGGACTATAAAGACCTATGCATTGCTAATATTGATATCGAAGTTGGTTCTGAGAATGGATTTCCTGAACCAAGAGCAGCAGCTGAACCTATCACTGCAATCACTGTAAAATTCTCAAACAAAGATAAGTATTATGTGTTTGGTATCGGTGATTACAAAAAGCATAGAGAAGATGTTGAATGGTTTCAATGTGAAGATGAGTATCATTTAATTAAAATGTTCATGCAAGTCTGGACTAATAATTATCCTGATGCAATCACTGGTTGGAATGTTTATGGTTTTGATATACCTTACATCATTAATAGATTTGCTAAAATAGCAGGCGAAGACACAATGAAACAATTATCTCCTTGGGGATATGTTTCAATTCGAGATGAAACATTCTATGGTCGTGCAATACAAATTGGTAATATATCAGGTGTTGCAACTTTAGATTACATGAGATTGTTCAGAAGATTCTCTACAAGTCGTTCACAAGATAATTATCGATTAGATACAATTGCTCAATCAGAAGGCGTTGGTAAAAAGATAGCCTATTCTGAATATGATGGTCTGTTTGATTTGTATAAAAAGAATCATCAACTATTCATTGAGTATAATATTCGAGATGTAGAACTTGTAGAAAAGTTGAATGAGAAAGGTCGATTGTTAGAAATGGCAATTACAATTGCTTATGATTCAAAAGTAAACTATGATGAGATATTTACACAAGTTCGTATGTGGGACACAATTGTACATAATTATCTATATCAAAAGAAGATTGCAATTCCGCCTAAAAGTTTCTCAAGTAAAAATGCAGCTTATGAAGGTGCTTATGTAAAAAGCCCTCAAATCGGAATGTTCAATTGGGTAGCATCGTTTGATTTAAACTCACTATATCCACATTTGATGATGCAATATAATATATCACCAGACACGATTGTTGAACCTGACAAATATACAAAAGATATGCGAGAAGTTCTTAATGATGGTGTAAACATTGATAAGTTAATTGCTAAAGAAGTTGACTTAACTAAAGTAACAGATGTAGCATTTACTCCAAACGGACAATTCTTCAAGAAAACTAAACAAGGTTTCTTACCAGAGATTCTTGAGAAGATGTATAATGACAGAACTGTATATAAAAAGAAAATGCTTGCTGCTCAACAAAAGTTTGAAGATGCAACTACGCCAGAAGAAAAAAGTAATTATGCAGCTCTCGTATCTCGATATGCAAACTTGCAACTAACTAAGAAAGAATGTCTGAACTCAGCTTATGGTGCTCTAGGTAATCAATACTTTAGATTCTTTGATGTGAGACAAGCAGAAGGCATTACTATGGCAGGTCAATTATCTATTCGATGGATTGAAAAGAAACTAAATCAATATCTAAATAAAGTATTACAGACAAATGCATTTGATTATGTTCTAGCATCAGATACAGATTCAGTATATCTTAATCTTGAATTGCTTATCAATAAAGTATTTGGCGAAAAAGAATATAGTAAACAAAAAGCAATAGAAGTCATGGATAAATTCTGCGAAGAAAAGCTTCAACCTTTTATTGATGAAAGTTATACTGAACTCGCAACTTATCTTAATTCATATTCACAAAAGATGGTAATGAAAAGAGAAGTCTTGGCTGACAAAGCAATATGGACTGCAAAGAAAAGATATATTCTAAATGTATATAATTCAGAAGGCGTTCAATACACTGAACCTCAAATGAAGATTCAAGGTCTAGAGGCGATTAAATCATCTACGCCTGGCGCTTGTCGTGAAAAGATTAAGTCTGCATTAAAACTTCTAGTACTTGGCGAACAAGAACAAGTCCAAGAATATATAGCTGCGTTCAAAGATGAATTCAAAAAACTACCAGTAGAAGATATTGCATTTCCAAGGTCAATGAATGGTCTCAAACAATATAGTTGTAATAAATCTATATGGGGTAAAGGAACACCTATACATGTTCGTGGTGCATTAGTATATAATCATCAACTCGATAAACTAGGTCTCAAGAAAAGACATCAAAGAATTCAAGAAGGCGAGAAGATTAAATTCATATATCTCAAACAACCAAACAACTTTCATACTGATGTTATATCATTCACTAATAGTTGTCCAAAAGAATTTAATATCGAAGATTATGTGGATTATGAATTACAATTTCAGAAATCATTTGTCGACCCACTCAGAATTATTCTAGATTCAATTGGCTGGGAAGTAGAGAAATCAAACTCATTAGAATCATTCTTTGGTTAAGTGTATAAATAATCATGGGCATATTTAAAAACATACTACCACAAAAAGATAAGGTTCAAGAACCTCATTCTAAACAACCAGAACTGTTAAGCAATATTAATACAGTACCTGATGTATCAAAAGATATGGTCGCAATCGTGCCAGAAGAATTTCAAAGCTTGCCAGAGAAATCGCCAATGAAAACAAATTATTTAATACCATTTTTTACAGCAATAGGCCTATCATCGATAGCTGCTTATTATTCTATTATTGGTTTAGCACAAATCTTTCCTGGTGCTTTTTGGCCAATTGTTATTATGGGTGGTGCATTAGAGGTTGCTAAATTAGTAACTGCATCTTGGTTATATAATAACTGGAAAGAAACTGCATTACTCATGAAGACATATTTCTTGTTAGCTATTGTATTGCTTATGTTAATTACTTCAATGGGCATTTTTGGTTTTCTATCAAAGGCTCACATTGATACTAATATAATGATAGGTTCTAATCAAGTTAAAATACAAATGCTTGACCAGAGAGAATATCTGTTAAACAATAAACTTCAATACTTGCTTAAAAAAGCAGGTGATGACCCTGAGAAAATTAGTAGAAAAACTAATGCACTTGTACTATCAACACAAAAAGAACTAGAAGTTCTAATTACAGAAAGACTTCCACTTTTATCTGAAGAAAATAAACTATCTGCTGAGATTGGTCCTATTAAATATGTTGCAGAATTGGTTTATGGATATTCCGATAAAGACATCATCGATAAGGCGGTAAGACTTGTTATACTTATTATTATTTTTGTTTTTGACCCTTTGGCTGTATTATTATTGGTAGCATCAAACATGTCATATAGACAGGCAAAGAACCGATTAAACCTTGACAAAGACCATGAAAATGTAGTACCATCCACCCTTGATAAGAACAATAAACTTATTCCTAAATCATCAATTATGAAAATGTAAGGACGGCACAAATTATGAGCAGTATACTTGATAGAATAAAAAGCAATTCAACCATCAAAGAAAGTTCAATTCTTTCTAGTTCTAAATTCTTTAATGCAAAAGATATGATATCCACTGAAATACCAATGGTTAATGTGGCATTATCTGGAAGAATAGATGGCGGATTAACACCAGGTCTTACGATGTGGGCCGGTCCATCTAAACATTTTAAAACTGCATTTAGTTTATTGATGGCAAAATCATATCTAGACAAATATCCTGATGCAGTGTTATTATTTTATGATTCAGAGTTTGGTACGCCAAAGAAATACTTTGAGACATTTAATATTGATATGGGAAGAGTGTTACATACTCCTCTAACTAACATTGAAGAACTCAAGTTTGATATTATGAAACAACTAGAGTCTATTGAACGTGGTGATAAAATTATTATTCTAATTGATTCTATTGGTAATCTTGCTTCGAAGAAAGAAGTTGATGATGCAATGGATGGCAAATCAGTGGCAGATATGTCTCGTGCTAAACAAGTTAAGTCTCTATTCAGAATGATTACTCCGCATTTGAATCTTAAAGATATTCCAATGGTTGTAGTTAATCATACTTACAAAGAAATTGGTATGTTCCCTAAAGATATTGTTGGTGGTGGTACAGGTTCTTATTACTCAGCTGATAGTATATACATTGTTGGTCGTCAACAAGAAAAAGAGGGAAAAGAAGTTACAGGATATAACTTTATTATTAATGTAGAAAAATCTAGATATGTAAAAGAGAAGAGTAAGATTCCTATAACAGTATCATGGGAAGGTGGTATACAGAAATATTCTGGTTTAATTCCTCTAGCAATAGAAGGTGGGTTTGTTTCTAAACCAAGTCCAGGATGGTATGCTAAAATTGACCGAACAACTGGTGAAATTGAAGATAAAGTAAGATTAGCTGACACTCAAACAGAAGAGTTTATGAAATCTATTTTAAGTAATCCAGAGTTCACTGATTATGTGAGTAAAAAATATGAAATTGCCTATTCTAACATTTTGGGAGAGAGTAGCTTATTATCTTCAGATGTTTTGGACAACAATGAATCCAAAAAAACAGAAACAGACAAAGTATAAAAAAGATTTGGATTGGCAATATGTCAATCCAGATGGTGCAACTTTTGAAGATGCACCAGTGACAGCAATTGGTTTAATGATACCAGAATATGAAGGTGTTCTATATCATTATCATAAAGCGAGGGTAGTTGAAGAAGGCGAAGGCGCCCGACTACAATTTGGTTTCACTATATTATCCCCAGGCACACATGATATAGATGAACTACAGAAAGACGGAGAATTTGAAGAAATTATGGGTGAAATTCTATCCGACATTATAATGGCACAACAAAAACATGAACAGACTAGAATCGACAATACTGAAGAACCTAATATACAATGATGAATATGCAAGAAAAGTTTTACCATTCATAAGACCTGAATACTTTGCTGACAATTCTGAAAAGATAGTCTTCAAAGAAGTCTTTGATTTTATTCAACAGTACAAAAACCCACCAACACATGAAGCTCTTGTAATTAATTTTACAGAGAAGAAGGACTTGAATGAAACTCAAGTTTCTGAATCTATTGAACTTCTAAAACAAATTCATCTCACTAAGAATGAACCAACTGATACAGCATGGTTAATTAATGAGACCGAAAAGTTCTGTCAAGACAAAGCAATCTATAATGCTATTATGGATTCAGTTCAAATACTTGATGACAAAGAACACAAAAAACCAAAAGGTGAAATACCAAAACTACTATCAGATGCCCTTGGTGTATCTTTTGATAGCCATGTTGGTCACGATTACACTGAAGACCAAGATGCCAGATTTGAGATGATGCATAAAGTAGAAAACAAAGTTAAGTTTGATTTAGACCTATTCAATAAGATTACTAAAGGCGGTCTTCCAGTCAAGACTCTAAACATTGCTCTTGCTGGTACTGGTGTTGGTAAATCATTATTCATGTGTCACATGGCTGCAAATTGTTTATCTCAAGGCCAAAATGTTTTATACATTACTTTAGAAATGTCAGAAGAAAAGATTGCAGAAAGAATTGATGCTAACTTATTAGATGTTACAATGACCGATTTACATACATTAAGTAAGAAAGATTTTAATGTTAAATTTGAGAACTTAAAAAGTAAAACTCATGGTAAATTAATCATCAAAGAATATCCTACTGCGGCTGCTTCTGCATTACACTTCAGAGCTCTTATCAATGAACTTGCTTTAAAGAAGAGTTTCAAACCAGAAATTATCTTTATTGATTATTTAAATATATGTACATCTGCTCGTATAAGACCAGGTTCTAATGTAAATAGTTATTCATATATTAAATCGATTGCAGAAGAACTAAGAGGTTTGGCTGTAGAAGCAAATGTTCCAATAATGTCTGCTACACAAACCACAAGAGGTGGCTTTACTAGTTCAGACCCTGGTCTAGAAGATACTTCAGAATCATTTGGCTTGCCAGCAACTGCTGACTTTATGTTTGCTTTAATTAATAATGAAGAACTTGAAGGCCTTGGTCAAATCATGGTTAAACAATTAAAGAATAGATACAATGACCCTTCTTATTATAAAAGATTCGTTGTAGGTATTGATAGAGCTAAAATGAGATTGTATGATGCAGAACCATCAGCACAACTTGAACTATTAGATACTGGTACACAGGCAGATAAACCAGTAAATACATTTGGCAGTCGTGAGAGTAGTAAAAATGGATATGGTGATTTTAAAATATGAGATTAACCAAAGAACAGGCAGTTCATTGTGCAAAAGTTTATTCAGATTACTTTGACCGATTTGAAAGAATTGATGACTACATTCGTGACCAGAAACTAAACTCTTTGGCTGATAGGCCTTTTGTTTTACCAGGCATGGGACCAGAAGAAGATTTATTTACAGATTTTAGTATTCATCCAAGAGATATGGATTTAGAAATTGTGGAATTACCACAAGACAAATGGGACATCTATCTCAATATGATTTCGTCTCACTCTAATATGACCAGTATTCCTGGTAGATGTTTAAGGTTGGCTGTATTAGAAAAAAATACTCAGAAATGGGTCGGGTTTATACGCCTTGGTTCTCCAGTAATTAATATGAAACCAAGAAACCAGATGTTGGAGTCGGTCTTCTCGCAAACTGCAGAAGGAGCTTCAGCATTTAATAAAACCACTATGATGGGTTTTGTGATTGTGCCATCGCAACCATTCGGTTTTAATTATCTTGGTGGCAAATTATTGGCCGCTATATGTTGTTCGCATTGGGTTCGTGAAAGGCTTAACGCCAAATATAAAATGAACACCTGTATGTTTGAAACAACAAGTTTGTATGGCAGTTCCAAGGCGTCCTCACAGTATGATGGTATGAAACCATTAATAAGATTCAAAGGTTTGACTGATTCTGCTTTTCTTCCCATGATGCATGGACCAATATATGAAGATTTAAAGAAATATGTTGAAGCTGCCATTGGCGAACCTTTGGTGCCAGCTGATGCTACATCTCGTAAATTGAAGATATCAAATAAGATAATGTCATTAACGAAAGTTGCACTTAAAGGCACACCAGAATATGAAGGCTTCGAGAATACTATCAAGAACGCATTGAATCTAACTGAAAAGAAAAGATACTATGTCTCAAATTATGGTATCAAGAACTTCATAGATATCGTTACAGGCAAAACTGATAAGATAATCAAAGATAAAGAAAATTATGAAAAACATAATCTAGAAAATATCATTGAATGGTGGAAGAAGAAAGCTAGTAATCGATATGAGAATCTAAAGAAAGATAATAGATTAAGAAATGATATAGAAGTGTGGACAGGCGAAAAAGAGATTGACATCATCCGATAAGTGTGTTATGCTATAGCATAAATAGACTAATACAAAGGAGAAGTATGGCTTTCAATATAACCACAAAACTTGGAATAAAAAAACACTTCACCCCTGATTTATTCAAAAGCAGTAAACCTTATTTTGACAAAATGCAAGAAGGTGCTTTTTTTGCTGATGATACTAAATTTTCACCTTCAAAAATTCATATTGTAAAAGTATCTACTAAAAACTTTTTGGCTATTGGAACTTTATTAAAAAACGATGATAAAGCTAAAATCGTTACTAGTGGTGGTAAAAAGTCTTCTGTTGTTGACTTTGGTGTAGGTACATTAAGATTTTTAGAAACAGGTAAAATTTCAGTTAATGCCTCAGACGGATTTACAACTGCCATGCAAGAACGAGCTTCACTAGAGATGGTGAAAAGAGTTTTACAAGAAAATAAAACATACAACTCACCTGAAGCAATAGCCAAAGATGAACCATTCTTTAATAGATTGGTAAAAGTATATCCTCAAATCAATGATAATTGGTTACAAGGTTTATATGCACAAGGTTTAAAGATAAAATCTTTATATGCAGGTTCTGGTTTTACAGAAATTAATAGAGATGGTGGTTTTATGGACTTCATAACGAAACTAATCATAGAAAAATTTGGCATCTCTAAAAAAGATTCATGGAATCCTGCTGATATTTGGATGATTAAAAATGAAAAAAAAGTTAGAAAAGAAATAGAAGAAAGTGTTGAAGGTAGTAATCCTAGTATAAGTAAATTGAACGATACTATGAGGTTGATGTATAAAAACAAGACACTTGTAGGTGTATCATTAAAAGCTGTTACAGGTAAAACTGCTAGGTGGGAAGATGTAAATATGGTTTCTAATATACCAAAAGCTGATAAACTTGAATTAGATAGCATTAGAATGATAATGACTTCTAAACCAGATGGTACATTAAGCACTACAGATACAGTAATTACAATTAAATCAGGCACAGCAGGTGCCAAGTTTCAGTTAAGACAAAACTCTAAAGGTTTTAATAATTTAAAGTTTGAACCAACAAAGATAGGTGCTGGCGCAGCCAGATTAGGTAAAGTACCATTAGATATGTTAGCAGCATTATTGCCAGAATATGGTATTAAAGATTTTAAAAATAACTGGCGATTATACCCACAAACAGCTGATGAGTTTAAAAATGTAGAAAAGAAATATTTAGATAAATTTATTATGGTTAATAAACAAAAGTTTCAAGATAATATAGATACA
>ENA-OSJC01000309-OSJC01000309.1-marine-metagenome-genome-assembly--contig:-NODE-309-length-49724-cov-5.739984_pt1 | contig 49724 bp, 40 predicted proteins | sample MGYA00237885_ERZ534234 | MGnify/ENA primary metagenome ERZ534234 (study PRJEB26413, sample SAMN06343907) | marine metagenome | isolation source: coastal waters | place: Atlantic Ocean: West Antarctic... | reverse complement strand
TATACCGACATAGACCAAAATCAGCGTAAAAGTCACCATACCTAGCCGTGTGCTGAACACCCGCCGCCAGTGCTCCCGTGTCTGGGGATCACCCCGCAAACGCAGGAAAAACAGACACAGCATCAGCACGAGTAAATAAATTAACAGGTCGGACCAGAGCAGCAATGGCTTCATGCGCTAATCCAGCCGCAACCTAGGATCAGCCCAGGTATAGGAAATGTCAGTTAAGATAAGCCCGACGATATAAAGGATTGAGCCAATAAACACCATACTGCGAACGATGGCAAAATCCTGCGACTTGATGGCATCAAGCATATAGCTGCCCAGACCTGGGATGCCGAAAAACGACTCGACCAGCAGTCCCCCCATAAACAGAGACGGTATCAGCACTACAATACCGGTAAGGATAGGGATCAGCGCATTTGGCAATATATGCCTAAAAAGGATACGGATCTCACTGGCGCCCTTCGCTCTCGCAGTGCGCACATAGTCCTGGTTGGCTTCCTCCAAAAACAGCGTGCGATACCAACGCGCTCCAGACCCAATGCCCGCAACCACACCCACGAGCACTGGCAAGATTAAAAACTTCCAGAATTGTCCGTGAGCATGAAAGCCCGAAATGGGCACAAGCCGCCACGTTTTGGCGACGAGATATTGCCCCCCGATAATATAAAACAAATAAGAAATCGACATCATCGCCACGAACACAAAGACAATCCAACGATCCAGTCGCGTCGCGTGGAACATGACCACCAGCAGCGCCACACAAATATTCACCCAAATACCCACAACAAAGCTCGGAACCGCCACTGCTAGGCTGGGCCACATGCGGGTGGATATATCGGTGGTAATATCGCGCCCGCTCTCAGATCGACCAAAATCAAACGCAAACAATCGTAGTGACTTGGAAAAGAAAATTGTTTCCGTCACAGCACCACTGCCAGCAGCGTCTGAATTATAAAAAAGTGGCCTGTCATAGCCATTTTTTTTCTTCCATGACTGGATAGCTTCGGGGGTCACATATTTCGCTCCCAGCTGGGAAACCGCCATATCATCCGGCGAGTTCACCACAAAGAACAGCGTAAACGTCAGCAGGTTAACACCCAGCAAAATAGGGATGGCGTAAAACAGTCGTCGAATAATATAGGTCAGCATAACTATTCCTGTGCGTGCCGTGCAGTCGCTTTCTGACGACGGCGATAGGCAATGACTCCAGGCAACGCCAATGCCACTACAATGAAGGCCACCGCGTAAAGGGGTCTCGTAATCGGCTGGTTCCAAATGTTCTGCATTTTCGCGCGCTCGTCAGGTTCCACTCGAACATACTTTAATGTGGCCCTAGAAATACCATGGCGCTTATTGTTGTGCACCCAACTGTTGTTTAAAAATATTTCCGTGGGGTAATAGGCAAATAACCACACCGCATCATAACGGAGCAGCTCGACCATTCGCGCGACGAGTTCATCACGCTCGGCACCCTGCGCTAAAATGCGCATCTGACGAAATAAACCATCGTATTCTTCGTTAGCGTAATTGCCATTATTAGCACCATCGCAAGCACATTCCAGAGGTCCTTCTGGCCCGTAGAGCAGAAACAAAAAGTTTTCTGGGTCTGGATAATCGGCCGACCAACCAAATGAAAATATTTGCGTATTGCCGGTCAGCATTTTCTCCCGTGTTCGATTGAAATCAGCGGGGCGAAACTCCACCTGCACACCAATCTGTGAAAACACGCGGACGATCCACGTCATCAGAGTGTTGTTAATTGCCTGACTCTGAACATCGAGGAAAATCTTTAACGGTTCGCCTGTAATCTCATCGCGGCCATTGGGGTACCCCGCCTCCGCCAGCAATTGTCGGGCATATTCGACCGATTTGCGCCGCGCCACGCCATCCACCCAATCGTAGACATAAGGATTCATGCCAGCCTCACCCTCCAAATGCCCCGGAATTCCCGGAGGAATGGGATTCTCAGCGACGATGCCATTACCCATATAAAAAATATTAAGGTAATCCTCCGTCTGGAAGGCGATCTGTAAAGCCCGCCGCAACTTGCGCTTTTTCTCGGTGTAGCCACCCACAACCGGATCGCGCATGTTAAAGCCATAATAATAAACAGCCGGCTGCACGTCAGGGGACATAGTGATATTGTGCGCTTGTAATTCAGGCGCGAGTTCTACGCCATTGGCACCGATCTGAAACGCGCGATCAAACAAACCAGCGGGTTGACTGTGAACCTCTCCTGAGCGGTCATAGTAACCTTGGAGAAACTTGGTCCACTGCGACAACGACTCTTTTTCAAGACGAAAAACCGCACGGTCTAGAAAGGGAATAGGTTTGCCAGCATCCTCTAGAAACCCTGCCTCTAAGTCGCCCGGCTCGCCTTCTGACGGAAAAAAATCGGCCCTATAGTTGGGGTTTCGCTCCAGTATAATTTCGCTGTTGGGATCATTACTGGCCATCAGAAATGGCCCAGAACCGACCGGCCACCAGTCCAGCGTGAGATTGCGATCGACGAAACCTGGGTTCTGATAAAAGCGATCAACTTCCGGACTAACGGGTGAAAAAAATGGCATCGCCAACCAGAATAAAAACTGTGGGTAACGGCCGATAATAGTGATCGTCAGCGTACGGTCATCCACCACTTCGAGGCCTTTCATTGAGTAGTTGTCTAGGTTGAGCCATTGATCACGTGGCAAAGAACCCACCTGCTCCGAAAACGCCTTCATACCAACAATATACTGAGACATAAAACCCAGCATGGGTGACCCAATTACTGGGTCGGCTAACCGCTTGATCGCATAAACATAGTCGTTGGCCTGAACCGGGCGATCACCCGTGTGAGGAAAATCCGGAATTTGGTGATAGCGCTCACCGGCCTCTGCAGTCTCAAACAGATATTCGGGCCGCCCCGATGCGTCGAGTGCGAAAGCCGGATGAGGCTGATAGTGCACATCATCACGCAAATGTAGGGTGTATCGCGTGAAGGCAACCGACTCATCGTCCTCTTTCACCGCCTTACCGGCGGAATCAAGATAGGTCACCTCTGGCAGGGAGTCCAGCGCGCCTGGAATCAGCTCGTAGGGACGCTTGAGAAAGTGGTACGTAAGAGGTGGCTCATAAATCTGCATCGTAAACAACGATTCATCGGAGGCATAAGAAATCGCCGGGTCCAAGTGCTTGGGTGGAGTAGAGATAATCATCGACTGGTAAGTCACCAGGCCGTCAGGGGACGGCAGTTGCGGGTCATTCCATGGCCGCTCATCACAGGCTGCCAGAAACATCACCACTGCCATCAGCCACAACTGGGTGAAGTGGCGCTGGGTCTTAGTATTAGAGGCAATTTGATCGACTTTCATTGGCTATAAGGGCAGTGGCATTTTTACATGCGGGCAAGCATAACCTGTCGCTACATGATTCGCACCCGCAAAAAAGATGCGACACCCACCCACTAGTGCCTATAATGGCGACAAGCGACCAAGCCTTAACCCCATCGGAAGCCAAAAAACAATGACCGACGCCAACGCGGCATCACCCTTGCCCGCAACAGATAATAGCTTCTTCGGTCATCCCCGAGGTCTATTTGTCTGCTTTGCCACTGAAATGTGGGAACGTTTTTCTTTTTACGGCATGAAATTCCTTCTGCTCCTTTACCTAACGAAGTACCACCTGTTCAGCGATAGTAATGGACTCGAAGTGCTCGGTAGTTACGCCGCACTGGTATACGCGATGCCTGTCATAGGTGGCCTACTAGCAGACCGCTACCTGGGCATGCGCAAAGCCGTAATCTTTGGCGGGGTTCTGCTGGTATTGGGCCATTTAGGCATGGCAATGGAGGGAGAGCAGGCACGAGTGGTCGGGGATCAGGTCGTTCGCGATGAGGGCAGCCTACAAGTCTTTTATTTGTCGCTGGCACTGATCGTCATCGGAGTGGGGTTTCTCAAGCCAAACATTTCTACGATTGTCGGTAAGCTCTATGCTCAAGACGACCCAAGGCGTGATGCGGGCTTTACCATTTTTTATATGGGCATCAACATGGGTGCCTTTGCGGCGACTTTATTGTGCGGCTACCTTGGCGAAACTTTTGGCTGGCGCTACGGTTTCGGTGTGGCCGGAATTGGAATGCTGATAGGACTGGCCACTTTCTTATTCGGACAAAAATACCTACACGGTCTTGCCGAACCCCACAACAGCGCTACTCTTAAACAAAGATCTCCGATCGGCCTGAATAAGGAGTGGACAATCTATCTGTGCGCCCTGCTGGGCGTTATCGCAGTCTGGAAAATGCTGCAATTTCACGGCGCGGTTGGACACACCCTGAATCTACTCTCACTAACAGTTCTGCTAGGGCTGGGCTGGTTCATCGTGGTCAAATGCAATCCGATTGAGCGCAGCCGCATGCTGGCGCTGATCATTTTGACCATGTCTAGCGTAGTATTCTGGGCGCTATTTGAGCAAGCTTCCGCCTCTATGACTCTGTATGCCGACCGTGTATTAGATCGCAATATTCTCGGCCTCGAGATGACGGCATCCCAGTTTGGCTCACTCAACGCTTTCTTTATTTTTGTGTTTGCCCCGCTCTTTGCCTGGCTCTGGATATTTTTAGGTCGAAGAGGGCTCGAGCCCAACACTCCCGTTAAGTTCGCCCTGGGTATCGCTCAAGCAGGACTCGGGTTTGGGGCTCTTGTCATCGGCGCAGCCACCCCCAATGAAGCCGGCATGGTGGCCGGATATTGGATGGTACTAGCCTACTTATTACACACCACTGGCGAGCTGTGTCTCTCCCCTGTCGGTCTGTCGGCAGTCACCAAGCTCTCCGTTCCAAGCGTGGTCGGCGTTATGATGGGAGCTTGGTTTCTGGCAACCGCTTACTCGGAATTTGTTGCCGTACAACTGGCTAAGCTGGCGGCGGTTGAAACCGTCAACGGGACGGTAACCGATATCGGCGCGGCACTGGCAAGTTATACGGCGTTATTTACCAATTTACTGTACGTAGGTCTAGCAATGGCAGCGCTGTTGTTATTACTATCCCCTGTGTTGAAAAAAATGATGCACGGCATCCACTAGGAGACTCCAATGTCCAACCGCGAATTCGATGTTATCGTCTGGGGAGCGACCGGTTTCACCGGTCAATTGGTCGTGGAGTATCTGGCGGAAACCTATGGCGTGGACGGTGAACTGCGCTGGGCCATCGCCGGACGTAATCGCAACAAGCTTGAGTCAGTGCGACAGTCCTGTCTCGCCGATGGACAGCATGAGCAGCTACCCATCTTGATCGCCAACAGCAACGACCCCGATAGCCTTGCGACATTAGTGAAGAAGACGCGCGTGATATGTACAACTGTTGGGCCCTATGCGAAGTATGGCACAACGCTGGTCGAAGCCTGCGTCGAAGCCGGCACACATTGCTGCGATCTAACGGGTGAAGTCCAATGGATGGCGCGAGTCATCCCTCAATACCAAAAAGCCGCCGAGGCGAGTGGAGCCCGCATCGTGCATACTTGCGGCTTCGATTCAGTACCTTTCGATATGGGAAACTGGTATCTACAGCAGGTGATGCACGAACGTCATGGCGTTTATGCACAGCAGGTCAAAGGCCGAGTCGGCAGAAATCGAGGCGCCGCCAGTGGCGGCACAATCGCCAGTATCCTGAACATGATGGAAGAGGCTCAGAACGACCCTTCCGTGCGACAAGCGGTTGCCAACCCCTATGCGCTTTACCCTGTTGGCACGCCCGACGGCAGGGATGGCCCCGACCAGACAGGCGCAAAATTTGATGCGGATTTTAATCAGTGGACCTCGCCTTTCATCATGGCAGCGATCAACACCCGCGTAGTGCGCCGCAGTAACGCGTTGCTGGGTTTTCCGTGGGGCGAAAATTTTCGCTATGACGAGGCGACCCTCAATGCCTCTCGCTATGAGGCCACCCGCAACACTGTAGCGGGCGGCATAGGTATGGTTGCGTTAGCCTTGCGCCCCACGCGGAAGCTGGCACAGCGTTTTTTACCCAAGCCCGGTGAGGGGCCAACCCGTGATCAGCGGGAGGCCGGCTACTATGAAGTGTTTTTTCGCGGCATTGATGCTCAAAGCCCCGAAAAAGATACCATCGTCAGCGTCAGTGGCGACTTGGATCCGGGATACGGCTCAACTGCTAGAATGCTAGGCGAAGCAGCAGTCTGTCTGGCAAAAGATCCGTTGACAGTGGGCGGAGGATTCTGGACGCCTGCTTCAGCTTTGGCCGGCAACTACTTGGACCGCTTAACCACAAGCGCAGGACTGACCTTCAAAGTGGTTGATGCGGTGACGCAGTAGGCCCTGCGATGCCGGCCATATGCGGCACCGAAAACTACTATTAAGCCGTGTTAGCGCTAGTAAATAACACTGAATCGTCTTACATTCACCGCAATAACACTAAAAAAAAGAGATATTGAGCGCTAGGTGAACAAATTTAATCTCACATTTAACGGTGAGATACTACCTGAAAAGGATCCAACAGTAGTTAAGCTGGCCTTTGGCAAAATGTTCTTTATCGACGATCCGGACTGGCTGGAGCGCTGTTTTTCCGGAGACACTATTGTGATGCGCCGTAATCTCGAGCGCAAAGAAGCAAGCCAGTATTTTCATGCGATGCAGGTTATGGGTGCCGTGGCAACGCTGGTCAACATCTCCACCGGCGCACAGACAGATACCGATGCGGATGAACTTCAGCTGGCGACGCAGAAAGGCGGTGAAATAAAAGCAGCCATCCTAGAGCAACTGCGGACGGCGGCTGACGCTGCGCCGCTGAATCAGCACACAAATCTATTGGGCAAACCCAATCTGTTCGCACTGCGGCCCTTTCGTAATTCCGACAAGGTGCGCAACCGAAGTGCGCGGGCTCACCAACGCATGTACCAAAGTTACACATTAGGTGCTGTTGCCCTCCTCGGATTTTTTTTAGCGGCTTGGGGTTTTGCAGACCAGCCGGTGATACCGATCATCACTGGAGCCGATGCTGTCGTGATTGATCAGCGATCCCAGCCCATATTGCTGGCGGGGAATTTCCTGCTCTTGCACAATCGTTCCGGCGTCAGCACAGGTGAGGTGCCACTAAGCACTATCGGAGTAAACGCTCTAAAGCCACCCATCGCCTTTGACAGTAGCGGTGCATTGTTTGCACTTGGCAGTCTCACTAGCGATGACACAGAGGTCTCTGGCAATACACACTTGCAACTACTGCGCTGCGATCTTATGACGTCAAACTGTCAGTATTTTTTACCTGATCTGAAAAAACTTAATATCGACGCGTTCGTCATAAACCCTGTGGATGGCAACCTAATACTAACAGACAGCTCAGCAGGACTGCTGGTAAAAGCGAATCGCGAGGGTAAAATATTGGCTCGCGCTACGGTCGAGCTTCCCGCGCATCCGATATTGCGCCTGCACGCCGGATTATTATTGATCAATAGTCCACAGGTTACTGGGGTCCGTGTGTTTCGTTACGAAAAAAATGCTTTTGGTCAGCAACTGGATGAAATTTTATTGCCACCTCAGGCCGCCCTAGAAGCCGGACAATCCGTCGTCAGCGACTTCGTCTGGTCGGGTGGTCACTGGTGGGCAAGCCTAAAAAATCCGGCCTCAGGGAGTGTTGGACTGTATCGTTTTGACGAGGGTTGGAATTACTTACATCAAGTTCTACTGCCGATAAGCAGAGGCAACATACAACTGACGCGTTGGGGCGAGAAGACGCTGGCCGGCAATTCGCACACTGTCCCGATTCAACGATTTAATGCTCAAGGTGCCATTGAGACCCCACTGGTCTCCACTCAGCTGAAAACACTGATCAGCCAACAACAGCGGCACACCCGCCTGGCCGAAGCAGGGTGGCAGGCAGTCCTGCTCATCTGTGGTCTAGGCGCAGTGATAAGCGTCTGCACTGGATACCTGCAGAGATTGCGCAGGCTGGTCTACACATCATCCCGGGAACGTGGCGCGGAGCCACTGGACGACTACATAAATTCAGTCCAGTGGATCAAACCCGTGCAAAGCCGGCCAGCGCTGTTACGGCGAATAAGCGTCTGCTACGGCCTGCTAGCATTCGCAGTCATGCTGGTGAGCGCAGGGCTAAGCGTGACAGCATGGCAGTTCATGGCACTACTCATCATACTCAGTGGCCCAGCCGCCGCCCTGCTGTTGCTGCAAAGCTGTTCGATTGGACACATTGGCATCTGGCGAGAGCGACTTTTACTCGTGGATCATAGTGGGATGTATCATTTTGCGGACGGCTGCGATGTGCAATATCGAAAGCATTTCCTGCTAATCGGCGATGTTGTCGTATTCTGCGGCAGTCGCTTACTTTCGGTCTTCTCTGATGCCCAAATTCAACGACTTATCGTGCCAATAGTGACACGCGGCATAAAAATTGATCGTAACACCCTTGCAGTCAAGCTACTGCAAGCCCGCCACCCTCTGGTTCAGGGCGTCGTGGCGATGATTATGGCCGCCGCTGGGGCCATCTCAATACTCTACCTGCAGGGTATTTTTTAGACTATCAGCAACGCGATGCGATGCGGGGCGACATCGGTTCGTTCAATTCGATATACTGCGCTATTAGGGGCTGCACCACCGGCTCTATAATCCCAGTAACAAGCAAGGAATTGCGACCTGCATGAATGAGCAGCATCAGGATCAGGCGCCTCCCCCGCAGCGCATGCGGGTTTCACTTTTTGTCACCTGCTTGGCAGACTTGTTTCGACCATCGGTAGCCTTCGCCAGCATCAAATTGCTGGAGCAAGCGGGCTGTGAGGTCACCGTGCCTCTGCAGCAAACCTGCTGCGGCCAACCTGCTTACAACAGTGGTGACTACGAATCCACGGTGCCCCTGGCCCAGCAAGTTATTGCGCTGTTAGAAACGGCTGATTATGTGGTCGTCCCATCCGGCTCCTGTGCGGGCATGATATGCCACCACTACCCCAAACTACTGCAAGGGGAGTGGCGCGACCGCGCACTAAAACTCGCCGCCAAGACGTTTGAGCTGACTATTTTTCTCAAAGATATCGCCCGCATAAAGCCGCAGTTCGATGCTCCTCCGAGCACCCTCTCCGTCACCTACCATGACAACTGCGCCGCACTGCGCGAACTGAACATTAAAGAGCAGCCGCGGCAACTACTACAGCAACTGTGCGGCATTAAAGTCAATGAGCTGCAGCAGAGCGAAGTATGCTGTGGTTTCGGCGGGACATTTTGTGCAAAGATGCCGGAAATCTCAGGGAAAATGACCGATGATAAGCTCAATCATGCAATCGCTACCGGGGCCAAAATTCTAACCGGCGGCGATCTGGGCTGCCTGCTCAATATCGCGGGTCGGGCACAACGCCAGGGTAAAGAGATTGAGGTGCGCCATGTAGCAGAGTTGTTATGCGGCGATATGGATACTTCCCCTATCGGAGAGGGAAGATAACCTATGGAACAACATAGCGACACCTTTCTTGCCAATGCCAGTAAGGCGCTGAAAAACAGCGGGCAGGCCGAGCGTCGCGATAAGATCGGCTTACTTGCACCGCAAATACGCGCAGCTGCAATTCACAGTTTCGATGGTTTTGACGAACTGCGGCAGCACGTTAAAGAAGTTCGACAGCACAGTCTGAATAATCTGGACTATTACCTCAGCCAATTTGAAAAGGAAGCGGTACAAAACGGCAATCAGGTACACTTTGCGCGTGACAGTGAAGAATTTAACAGTCTCATCTTGGATATCTGCCAGCAACATGACGCCCGGCGCATCGCCAAGGGCAAATCTATGGTGACCGAAGAGACTGGCCTAAACAGCTTCTTGCAAGGCGCTGGGCTCAATGTCAGGGAAACCGACCTGGGCGAATACATTGTCCAACAGGCAGGGGAAACGCCCAGCCATATTGTGCGCCCAGCGCTGCATAAATCCGCTAACGACATTCGCGAACTGTTCCAGCAAAAGCATGATCTAGGCGCCAGAAAGTTAGACAAGACCTCCGACCTCGTTGTCGAGGCACGCAATGTGTTGCGGAAGGATTTCTTACAGGCTGAAGTGGGCGTTATTGGCGCCAATGCATTGATCGCCGAGAATGGGTATTCCATGCTTGTCACCAATGAGGGTAACGGCGACCTCTGCGCTAACCTGCCAAAGGTGTTAATTGTTTGCACGACTATTGACCGAGTTCTGCCGCGAGCAGAGGACGCCAGCGCTATGTCACGATTGTTGGCCCGCTCAGCCACAGGTCAGCCGCAAAGCTGCTACACCAGTTTCTACTCAGGACCCCGTCGCGAAGGTGATATCGACGGACCACTGGAAACACATTTCGTACTACTGGATAATGAACGTAGTAATATTCTATCTAGCGATTACCGCGAAATACTCGAATGTATACGCTGTGCTGCCTGCCTCGACCACTGCCCCATCTATACCAGCGTGGGAGGGCATGCTTATGGGTCGATTTATCCGGGCCCCATAGGTTCAGTCCTGACACCGCTATTGACCTCTCTTGAACAAAGCCATCTGCTTCCCAATGCATGCACCAGTTGCGGTCGCTGCGCAGAGGTGTGTCCGGCGGATATCCCTTTGCCGGATTTGTTGCGCGACTTGCGACACGAGGAGGGTATAAAAAAGTTATCCCCCCAGCGCTGGCGATACGGTCTGAAACTGCATGCCTGGCTAGCCAGACATCCACCGCTATACCAGACACTGACCGCTATAGGCATTCGCATATTGCACCGATTAGGTCGCAAGCGAGGCCGCTTTTCACGATTACCTTTCGCCGACGGATGGACCAGTCAGCGAGATTTTCCAGCCCCTCAGGAAAACACTTTCATGCAGTTATACAAGGCCAAAATGAAGCAGAACAATGAGCGGTAGCGCCCGGTCAGAGATCTTTTCAAGGTTGCGCGAGACGGGTCGCGGCGAAACTGCAGAAAACATTCAGCGCGAGCGCCTTTCTTTGGGCAGTGCGCCTGCCCCGGCGCCACCTGCGCCAGAAATGTGTCAGGCATTTATCCTCAATGTACTGAAAAATCAGGGTAGCGTAGATTGTGCCAGTAATCGGTCAGAGGCGGTCCGGGCGATAGCACACTACCTGTATGCCCATTTTCACAGTTACCGCTTGGTAGCCGGCAACGATCCTCGCCTGGCGGCCATGCCTTGGAGGGATGCGGGGGTACTGCCACGTTTTGGCAGCCTTCAGGCAGGCGAACCCGTAGCCCTTAGCTTCGCCAGGCTGGGTGTAGTCGAGACGGGCGCGATATTAACGTGGACTGGCAAAGCAAATCCCGCTGCAAATAACTTTTTACCGGAACACCATATTGTTCTGGTGGACAAAAATGATCTCGTCCCAACGATGGAGAAGGCTTGGGAAAAAATTCATCACGCTGTTGAAAAAACGGGACGCCCACGCGGCATACACTTTATCGCTGGACCCTCCAGTACAGCCGATATCGAGGGCGACCTAGTCTATGGTGCTCATGGACCCCAACGCTGGCATGTCATCCTGCTGGGCGATGTGCCTGGCGACGCTCAAAATGTTGCGCGTGATGCTAGCAAGCCTCAAAGCTAACACTGATACACCAAGGAAAATGGCTACAGCTGTGTGTAACTAAATTTCTGCCCGCTCAATGCCGCTTCAAACATCAAACCGCCTATTGCTATGGTAAAAATGGCCATGCCTTTGCGGTAGCCGCCGGATGCTGTAACAGCGTCGCTGCGCCCACCGCTCATACCCGCTGAGGTTCCGCCCCCAGTATTGGCTTCGGCGGATACGCCGGCTGTAATCACAACAGCCGAGGCTTGGGCACTGAATTCAAAGTTGCCCGAGGTAAAATCATTAAAAGCCTGCTCATGTTGGAAAAAAATGATCTGGCTAAAAGCTTGTCCTCCCATCTGTGGACCAAGCGATAACTGTGTCATGGTAGAGTTTCCGACATGCTTTGCGTCGACAAACACCTTGCCGTCGCCGTATCCTCCGCCGACGAAGAACAGCCCGCCCTTTCCCACCGTAGGAAATAATGCATAGCCGTATGCCGTTTTAAAGTATTTCCCACTCTCACCGGCAGTGCTGAACACCTTGATGGCATCGCTGTAGCTATTCGCCCACGCAGCAGAGCCTCCGACACACAGGCCAAAAAAGAGAACGATCTTTGTGAGTCTGTGCATAACAATAGCCTTTAAATTAAGTGTCAAAATGTGTGCCATGCAGTGGCCTAGAGTGCGGACTGATCGCCCAGAGCGGACACCTGCATCAGCACGCTATTCTGTGTATACAACGGTAGCAGGTCAAGCCACATCTGTGAGTATTATGCAGCCGCATTTCGACTGATGCGATGGATCAGCGACCCCGATCCGCACCGAGCAATATTCGCAGCACATCCTGTGTTATATTTGTAGGCTGTCTTTTACCGCAACACCTTCAGATCACTAAACAGGATCATCCTATGCGCAAATTATTCATCGGCTTGGGTCTTCTGCTGCTTCTGATTGTTAGCATACCAGCCTTTTTGCTGGCCAGTGGGACCACAGACAGCTCTACCCTGCGCGTCCTTTTGAATAGCATGATGGGCATCGCTGGCCCTGCGACCAATAGTGATATTGTGCGCCAACAATATACCGTTCCTGAGGGTTTCACTCTGGAGCTCTACGATGGAAATGTGCCGCGCGCCAGATTTTTACTTTTCACATCAGCGGGAGACCTACTCGTCAGTAGGCCACATTCAGGCGACATAGTCCTGTTGCGACGTGACACAGATGGGAATGGTAAGCCCGACGATCAGTTAACCCTGCTCGAGGGATTAGACCGACCACTGGGAATGGATATCAGCGGAGAGTGGTTGTATGTCGCCGAGTCAAATCGTGTAAGCCGGATACGTTTTGACAGTGACACTGGAACAGTCGATGGCTCGCTGCAGCCGGTGGTAGAAGGTTTGACTGATAACGGTAACCATTGGAGCAAAACTATTCGCGTAGGCCAGGATCAAAGACTGTATTTGGCGCAAGGGTCTACTTGCAATATCTGTGAGGAGGAAGATACCAGGCGGGCAACTCTAATGCGTTTTCAACTTGATGGCAGCCAACCTCAAATCATTGCGACCGGACTGCGTAATAGTGTCGGCTTTGATTGGGCACCCTGGAATGGCGCGCTATATGCCACAGAAAATGGGCGCGACCTCTTAGGCGATGATTTGCCGCCCTGTGAATTAAACCAGATAGAGGCGGGTAAATTTTATGGCTGGCCCTACTTCTACGGTGACAATATTGCGGACCCCGACATGGGTGATGATCCGCTTGCAGCGCAGCGCGAGCCGACGGCTCCAGCGCACAATTTTCGCGCCCATAATGCACCCTTGGGGATGACATTCCTTGATGCAAAAACGCTTCCACCCGACTATGAGCGCGCTGCTTTGGTGGCATTGCACGGCTCATGGAATCGCAGCTCGCCCGACGGTTACAAAGTGGTATCACTGCATTGGAGCGATGATGGCATCGAAGAACGCGATTTTTTGACCGGTTTCAACCGGGAGGGCACAATCAGTGGCCGTCCCGTTGATATCGCCCAGGGACCTGACGGAGCAATGTATATCTCCGATGATTACGCCGGAGCAATCTATCGCGTTCGTTACGGCGCCAGTGACAACAATAACGCTGTCGCTTTTGAACTACCCACGGTGAAACGCCTCGACGCCCAAGAGCCCGAATGGCTTGATGCCGCCAATATGGTGACTATGGCCGCTCGAGGGGATGAACTGTACCGGCGTTACCAGTGCCAAAGCTGTCATGAACAGGGCGAAAACCCGAGAACATTAGAGAATCTAAGCGAGCGTCTCGGTTATGCGGCAGTGATCGACGTGCTAGCAGCTCCGCCCTCGCCCATGCCTTTATTTCCCCTAACGGAATCCGAACAGCGAGAACTCGCCGTTTTCTTGCTATGGCAACCACCCGAAAGCTCCGATGGCGACAATAATTTTTTGTGATTTTATGACGGATATCACTGTGAGTGACGACATCAATGTATTGACCTACAACATCCACAAGGGCTATTGCACTGGCAATCGCCGATTTGTGTTGAAGGCTATGCGCGACCGTATCGCCGAGACCGGCGCAGACATCGTCTTCCTGCAAGAAATTCATGGCACAGCCATTAAAAGTAGCGCTAAACGTCGGCGCTTCTCTTACCCGGATCAGCCACATTTCGAGTATCTGGCAGAGGAGGCCTGGCCTCACTTCGCTTATGGGCGCAACGCGATCTACCGCAAAGGCGATCATGGTAATGCTATTTTAAGCAAGCATCCTTTCGTCAGCTGGGAGAATATTGATATTTCAGTCTTCCGAGGCTCCAGCCGCAGCATCCTGCATGGTGTGATTGAACTGCCACAAAAAAAAAGGCCCCTGCATACCTTGTGTGTGCATCTAGGACTTCTTGAGCAGGAACGACGCGAGCAGCTGCAGGCTCTCACTGACAGAATAAAAAGTCATGTTCCCGATGATGAGCCACTGATTATCGCAGGGGACTTCAACGATTGGCGCCGCCGCGCCGGACCCCAGCTGCATGCTGAGCTCAACCTAGAGGAACTGTTCGTAAAACTGCAGGGGCGCCACGCCTTAACTTTTCCCGTTTGGGCGCCGCTGCTGCCAGTGGACCGCATTTACTATCGGGGATTAAAACCAACTACGTGCAAACGTCTGAGTACCGAGCATTGGCGTGATCTGTCTGATCACGCGGCACTGTTTGGCGTGTTTCGCTTGTGACCGTTGACAGGCTGCGCAGCATAACTCTTGTCGATCAAATTTTTTTAGCCGGCTCACACTAACCGCAACTGCAACGAGGACAACGCTTGAGAAGCGCACAACTCTGCGTGCGTATATTCCGTGGTGACAGTCAAGCGGTATCAAGCAACGCTCGGGTTGTACCGCTATCGGATGTCACACCTCCCAACTAGCTCACCGCTGCAGTCAAGACCGCTCACGGCGTATAATTAAGCAGGTATTATCTTATCTTGCTACCTCATGTAGGCTATAATTTAATAGGCAGTGCTCATTATAGAGGCTAACACCATGAGTCTAAAAGACGTGCTCTCAACACTTGCAGCGGTCCCCACGCTACTAGAGGTTACGAAAGAGGCCAAGGCCAGACCATTAACTGACACAGACTGCCTGGCGGCCAGAGTAGAGCGCACTGCAGCGCGCTTTCCGACACATACTGCTGTCATATTTGAAGGACAGAGTCTCACTTGGACGGAGCTCAACGCCAAGGCTAACCGATGCTCAGGCACCTTACGAGCGCAGGGTTTGGTAGCCGGAGATGCGGTAAGTCTCATCATGGAAAATCGCATTGAGTTCCTGACCTCGCTTATCGCTCTCAATAAACTCGGAGCCATTGCCGCGCTCATCAACACCAACCTGACCGGCTTACCTCTGATACATTGCATCAAGATCACCAATGCCAAAATGTGCATCTTCGGCGAAGAGCGCGCGCAAGAAATAGTCCATGTAAAGTCTGACCCCGGCCTTGAGTGCATCAAGAACTGGCTGTTCGTCAAAGACACAGGCGAACAGCTATGCCCAGCTTGGGCTACCAACTTGGAAGAAGGCACCGCGGACGACACAAACCCTGCCCAGACAAATCAAAACACGCTAGCCGATATAGCGCTGTATATGTACACCTCCGGCACTACCGGCATGCCCAAGGCCTCAGTGATCACCAATCGTCGATTCTTGCTGTCTTCTGCGCTCTCATACAAGGCCGGCATTAAGTGTAAAGAGAACGACTGTATCTATCTCTGTCTGCCGTTATATCACGGTACAGGTCTCTTTCTCGGTGCAGGTGCTGCGTTTTCTACCGGAGCCTGCATGTTTATCCGACGAAGATTTTCCGGCAGCAACTTCCTCCGTGAAGTGCGCGAACATCATGCAACCTGCTTCATTTATATCGGAGAGTTATGTCGTTACCTGCTTAATATTCCTGCGCAGGCAGACGATCACAACACGCCCCTAACCCGCATGATGGGCAACGGACTGCGCCCTGATGTCTGGCATGAGTTCAAAAGTCGCTTTGGCATCCAGCGAATCGCAGAGTTTTATGGCTCGAGTGAAGGTAATGTCGCATTCGTCAACATGTTAAATAAGGATTGCACGGTTGGGACCAGCAACGTTCCAATAGCCTTGGTAAAATACAATGTAGACGCAGATGAAATCGTGTTGGATGAAAAAGGCCATTGCATCGTTGTCGCAGATGGTGAGCCTGGCCTACTGTTGGGAAAAATAACAAACAACACAACGTTCGAAGGTTATACCAACAAAAAAGATACTGAAAATAAGATTCTGCGCGATAGCTTTGAAGCAGGAGATGCGTGGTTTAATACCGGTGACCTTATGAAAACTGTGGACGTGGGGTTTGCTCTTGGGCTACCGCACTTTCAGTTCGTCGATCGTGTGGGCGATACCTTTCGTTGGAAATCTGAAAATGTTTCAACCAACGAGGTCGGTGAAATTATCAATGCTCATACTCAGATAGATTTTTGCAACATCTACGGTGTAGAAATTCCGAAGGCCGACGGCAGAGCTGGCATGGCATCAATAGTATTGACGAAAGGGTTAGACACTCTGGATGTCGAGAGTTTTTCTGGCTACGTCAACTCACACTTACCCGCTTATGCTCGACCCGTGTTTCTTCGCATCCAAAGTGAACTAGACACTACGGGTACATTTAAAATGGTCAAAGGAGAGCTACGAAAAGAGGGGTACGATCTAGACCAGGTCAGCGATGCCATCTTTGTGCTAAAACCACGCAGTGACACTTATGTGCGTCTGGAGGAAGATTTTGCCGCCATATTGAAGGCCGGAGACGCCGGATACTGATGAATCTTATTTTCTCTTGAACCACTGACCGGGCAAGAATCGGGACTAAACGAGGCCTGCTGACAACTTAAACTACCTCGCGCCGTTACCCGTGCGCTTTTTTTTTCGCTGTCGAGGGTGCACTTCCGTCTTACGTCCACGTGAAGCAGGCGCAGGCTTGTCATCATGACGGCCTCGCCCACCGGCGGACTGTCCCTGTCTGGATCTACCAGGCTTACGCAGCGGCGCACTCGCAGGCACCTCGTGATCGGGCTCGAACCCGTCGACATATTCTCGGGTGATATGCCGTTGTATTACGTGTTCAATATCATTGAGCTGCTTAATCTCATCTGCGCTGACCAAGGAAAATGCTCGCCCGGAAGCACCCGCCCGACCCGTCCGGCCAATCCGATGCACATAATCTTCAGGGACGTTGGGTAAGTCGAAGTTGACCACCTGTGGAAGCTGCTCGATATCGAGTCCACGAGCCGCAATGTCTGTTGCCACCAGCACCCGTATTTCACCGCTCTTAAACCCAGCCAAAGCTTTGGTGCGAGCACCCTGACTCTTGTTGCCGTGAATCGCGCAGGCATTCACGCCCGCTTTTTCCAAATACTCTGACAGCCGATTGGCACCATGCTTTGTCCGACTGAACACTAACACCTGCTGCCAATCGTTCTTTACAACAAGCTCGCGCAGTACTGCAGATTTACGAATTTTGTCGACCGGGTATACCCACTGTTTAACGTTTTCTGCCGTTGTATTCGGTGCAGATACCGACACCTCCAGAGGGTTGTCCATTATCGTTTTGGCCAACCCCCTGATCTCGTTAGCGAACGTCGCCGAAAACATCAGATTTTGACGCTGCTGCGGTAGCAACTTAAGAATGCGGCGGATATCGTGAATAAAACCCATATCGAGCATGCGATCAGCCTCATCTAAGACGAGAATTTCAAGATCAGAGAATTTCACCTCACCCTGTTGGCACAGGTCTAGCAATCGGCCCGGCGTTGCCACTAGGATGTCGATGCCCTTGCGCAATGCGGCAATCTGCGGGTTGGGCTTTACGCCACCGAACACCACCGTCGACTTGAACGGGAGATGCGCGCCGTAGGTAGCGATGCTCTCGGCAACCTGAGCGGCGAGTTCGCGCGTGGGCGTGAGCACCAGCGCCCTGATACGATGAGGATGCGCAACACCCTTTGCGTGGAGTAATTCCAGTATCGGCAGTGTAAACCCCGCCGTTTTGCCGGTGCCAGTCTGGGCCGCGGCCATCAGGTCGCGACCGGATAGAACGGCTGGAATCGCAGCGGCCTGAATGGGGCTGGGTTGGCGATAGCCCTTTTCGTCGATTGCACGCAATAGTGGAGCGGACAGACCAAGCTCATCAAATGTCATGAAAAGTGCTCTTGGTTCATTCGGATTAACCACAGGCTCAGAAGGCTACGTGGGAACCACACGGGGCGCGCAGCGTACAGTATCGGCGGTTAAATAGCGACCGCCAACACGTACGCCTACCACGCTAACTCAGCGCTCAATAGGGCTAGGCGGGAATTGTGCAAGAATCGCGGCTACCGCCTCTCGACTGTATTCAGCCGCGGCTTCACTGTCAGATGGATCAGGCAGCCGTGCACGAAAAGTGGCTCTCCAAACCGTTTGCAAAATAACAGGGTCGATCATGTCCACATAGAGCATGCCCTCGGTCATTTTCTGCGTCGCTGTGTCAAATGTGCTCACAGTGGCTCTTTCGTCTGGCACAAACCTCCAGGCGAGGAATATATCCGCGTAAGAATTTCCTGTCACTACTTGAAGGCCGCGTTGCTGCAGTTCTGCAGTCAGTGCCTCATTGATGTCGATAATCTGCACATCGGACACCATCATTGTTTCAACAGTGTCCCGAGTTATCTGCTGAATCGCAACTTTGTGCACATTACTAAAGTCGTAATTACGGTTGTAATCGGTCTTCGCAGCGGACGCACTGGGAAGGTTATTACACGCACCCAGCAGCACGATCAGACACACACCAAACACCGGTAAAAAAAAACTAACTCGCATACGCTATCTCCTCATCTGAGCACGCCGCCGGAGCAGTAAAACACCAACCCACTTTTTTCCTAGCGATAAACAAGTGACAGCTCAATAATCACTGCTACGCATTATACCATCCAAAGAAAAACGGGTCGCACCGATAGCAGAAAATACAAGAAATATAGCGATCATCAAGGCCGGATATTCCCACCCGCCACCCTCAGACGCCCAGATGAATCCGTTGCTGAAATGTCCGCCGAGATAGGTCGCAATCAAGAAATACAGTGCGGCGCAGGCACCTGCTAATCGTGTAAGAAAACCCAGCCCAATCCCAATTGCAATACCCAGCTCACAAAGACCTGCAACCAATACGAACCAAAAAGCACCCGATAGATCCATACTCTGAAAAGCTGAGATATCTTCTGATCGTGCTGCGGACCCGGCAAAAAGCTTTTCGGTAAAGTGAGGAACAAGATCAAACCCAACATACAGACGCAAAAACGTCAGCCCCCACTGTGGAGTGTCCATTACCGGCACAGCCCGCTTTAGATCGTCACGCCTCGCGATAAAAAAAACTGCAAGTGCAGACAAGAATGCGGGCAACAGCGCCCATGCGACCAACTCTATACCTAACAAACCAGCTGTCCGCCAACCCATAAGCATAGTCAGCAGTCCAATCATAAACCCGGGCACAAAGGTGCGCGGCACAACAACCATCCAAACTATCGTCGAAATTGCCAGAAAAAACAGGGAGAACAAACCCGCACCCAGCGGCAAAATATCCCGGGATGTTGTGAACAAAGAAAAGCAGGCTATGACAAATCCGAAAGCGGTCAACCCGCCGACAATCAGATAGTGAGTGTTGCCTGGCGCTAGATCATTATTGAGTCTTTTTGACAGATCGCTCATCGCTTACTCTCTGAATAAAAAACTCTAATATATACTAAACCACACTGGCATCTAAAGTAAAAAGTAGTGCTGAACGCACATCGATCGCGTTTGATAAAACGATAATCCAGCACACGTTTGCGGCACTCAACTTTCTACAAAGGCTCGCTCGATAACGTAATGTCCAGCCTCGCCATGCCGTGCCTCTGTCAAGCCGCGAGCATCCAAGAGAGCGGATATTTCTTTGAGCATACTGGGACTGCCGCAAATCATAAACCGGTCGGTGTCGACATTTATGGGCGGCAAACCAACATCCGCGGTGAGCTTTCCAAGACGCAGTAGGTCAGTGAGCCTCCCATTGTTAGCAAACTTTTCCCGTGTGACCGTTGGGTAATACAGCAGCTTCTCACGCACCATATCACCAAGATACTCATGCTGAGGCAAATGCTTGGTAATCAGTTCTCGATAAGCCAGCTCATCGGCATAACGGCAACCGTGGGTCAAAATAATCTTATCGTACTGTGCATAAATGTCGGGGTCCCGGATGAGGCTAAGAAAAGGCGCAAGCCCGGTGCCCGTTGCGATGAGATACAAATGCTTGCCCGGCAACAGGTTGTCCTGCACCAGAGTGCCCGTGGCCTTGCTATTGACCAACAACGCGTCGCCGACTTCGATCGCTTGCAATTTGGATGTCAGTGGTCCGTCCGGCACCTTGATGCTGAAAAACTCGAGCTCGTCCTCGTGATTGGCGCTGGCTAGGCTGTACGCACGCATCAGTGGCTTACCCTCGCTCTCTAGGCCAATCATAGTGAAATGTCCATTCTTGAATCGAAAACCGGGATTACGGGTAGTCTTGAAGCTGAACAGGCGGTCTGTCCAGTGGTGAACAGCCGTTACTTGCTCTCGTAGTATTTGTGCCATGGGCTTTTGCTCGTTATAAAATATTTAAGACTGAATCATAAGGACTATCTTTAAATCGGTAAAACAATTATATTCTATAACATATATCGAATTTTCCGATAAAGAGGCCCCCATGCGTTACAGCTTGCGTCAACTGGAAGTTTTTCTTGCAACCGCGCGCTACGAAAACGTCACAAGAGCGGCCGAGGAGCTGGCTATGTCCCAGTCGGCAGCGAGCGGTTCCCTTAAGGAGCTGGAACGTCAGTTTGATATGAAACTCTTCGATCGACAGGGCAAGCGACTGCAGCTCAGCGAGTTGGGGCAGCAACTAAGGCCTCAGATTGAAAGTCTCATGGAGCAAGCTCGTTCTCTCGAGCACGCGCTGACTGGCGAAGACGGAGCCGGACGGCTCGAAATAGGCGCTACCCTGACCATTGGTAACTACATCGCTGTCAACATGATCGCCGACTTTCGCCAGCAAAACACCAAGTCAGACATTATTTTACGCGTCGCTAATACCGCAACTATTGCCAAACAAGTCGCGGGATTCGAACTCGATATGGGGCTCATAGAGGGTGAACTGCAGCATCCGGACCTTGATATTGTGCACTGGCGACGTGATGAACTGGTAGTGTTTGCCGCGCCAAACCATCCGCTGGCAACCTCGAATGCCCTGTCCGACCAAGACTTGTTAACATTACCGTGGATAGTCCGTGAATCAGGCTCCGGCACCCGTCAGGCCTTCGACCGTGCAATGCAGGGTATCCTCACGGATCTGCAAATTGCCATGGAACTGCAACATACTGAAGGCATCAAACGTGCTGTAGAGGCGGGGCTAGGCGTGGGCTGCCTGTCACAGATCTGCTTAGAAGACGCGTTTAAGCGCGGCTCGCTGGTACCCCTGCCGGTACCTGGGCGTGACTTCCGGCGTGAGTGGTACATCATCACGCATCGCGATAAATTCCACAGCGCAGCACTCAAACGATGGCTAACACTCTGCCTGCAACGCTGGTCGACATAAACTCCTGGTGCTAAACACTGCGCTGTTTATCTCTGACAGGCATATCGTTAAACTGATGCTCCGTGACAGTTAACTTTCGAGAGGATTACAATGAAAACACGCGCAGCAGTCGCCTTTGAAGCGGGCAAACCCCTCGAAATCGTTGACGTTGACCTAGAGGGACCGCAAGCCGGTGAGGTCATGGTAGAAATGAAGGCAACGGGTGTCTGCCATACGGATGCATTTACTCTGTCGGGTGATGATCCTGAAGGCGCATTCCCCGCGATACTAGGACACGAAGGTGCAGGTGTTGTGGTCGAAGTCGGTCCGGGTGTGACCTCTCTGAAAGCAGGCGACCATGTAATTCCGTTGTATACCGCCGAGTGCCGAGAGTGCGAATACTGCCTAAATCCCAAGACCAATCTTTGCCAGGCAGTGCGCTCGACACAGGGACGAGGCGTGATGCCGGACGGCACCAGCCGTTTTTCGCTGGATGGTGAACCTATCCTGCACTACATGGGATGCAGCACGTTCGCCAACCACAGTGTGTTGCCGGAAATTTCACTCGCCAAGGTGCGCGAGGACGCGCCGTTTGACAAGATTTGCTACATTGGCTGCGGCGTCACCACCGGCATCGGCGCGGTCGCTTTCACCATGAAAGTCGAGCCCGGTTCTACCGTTGCGGTTTTCGGCCTTGGGGGCATCGGCCTAAATGTCATTCAGGGTGCCAGAATGGTCGGAGCAACACGAATAATTGGTGTCGACATAAACCCCTCAAAGGTTGAACTGGCGAAAAAATTTGGCATGACGGACTTCGTGAACCCGAACAAGGTTGAAAACGTGGTTGATCACCTGATTGACATGACAGGCGGTGGCGTAGACTACAGTTTTGAGTGCATTGGCAATGTCAATGTGATGCGCCAAGCGTTGGAATGTTGTCACAAGGGCTGGGGACAGAGTTGTATTATCGGTGTTGCTGGCGCGGGACAAGAAATATCTACGCGCCCATTTCAGCTAGTCACTGGACGTTCTTGGCGCGGCACCGCTTTCGGTGGTGCACGCGGTCGCACGGATGTTCCAAAAATTGTCGACTGGTACATGGAAGGTAAGATACAAATTGACGACCTGATCACCCATACCATGCCACTGGCAGATATCAATAAGGCGTTCGATCTCATGCACAGTGGTGAAAGTATCCGTTCTGTCGTCGTTTACTGATGGGCTAAAATAACAGGGCAAATTTGCCGGAGGATTAGGCCTCGTTTATACACTTCGTATCATCAACATCAAAAAAGGGTTGTAGCTAGTGTCATCCTTAGTACAAACAATGGAAACATCGTCCTTTGGTGGACGGCAACTGCGCTTCTCCCACACTTCGAAAACACTCGACTGCAATATGAGTTTTTCGGTTTATCTGCCCCCAGCAGCGCAGCAAAATCACGTCCCCGTACTTTACTGGCTCTCGGGATTGACCTGCACCGACGAAAATGTCATGCAAAAGGCGGGCGCGCAACAGTATGCCGCCCAATACGGCGTTGCTATTGTCGCACCAGACACGAGTCCGCGCGGAGAAGGTGTGCCCGATGATCCAGACGCTGCTTACGATTTTGGATTAGGTGCAGGGTTTTATGTAGATGCAGAACAGGCACCTTGGTCACGACACTATCGAATGTATGACTATATTGTGAACGAACTGCCAGAAATTATTGCCACCAATCTGCCAATAGACTGTAAGCGAGCGGGTATTTTTGGGCACTCAATGGGCGGCCACGGAGCTCTGACGATCGCATTAAACAATACCGGACGTTATCGCTCAGCCTCGGCCTTTGCACCTATCTGTTCCCCGATGAACTGCCCCTGGGGCCAGAAGGCGCTCGAACATTATATCGGCAACGATCGTGAACGCTGGAAACGTTACGATACCACCGAGCTTGTGGCAGCAGCCGAACAGCACTTACCCCTACTAGTCGATCAGGGTGATGCCGACAACTTTCTGATCGAACAATTAAAAATAGAGCTTCTGGAGAAAGCCTGTTCCGACGCTAACTACCCCATCACAATACGCAGGCAAGCTGGCTACGATCACAGCTATTTCTTTATCGCCTCGTTCATCGGCGAACACATTGAATTTCATATGCGCCACTTATAATTCGAGTCACCACGGGCTTGCAATATACTGCGCTAACAACGGCCTCTATTACTTTATAGACAATTTTTCGCGCTACTAGCGTTATTCGTGCGCATCACAAAAATAACAGCGTTCTGTGGGTCTACTGACAGTAAGCATTCGTCAAAGTATAGGCTATCAAATCTTGCTATTTATCGAGTTTTAGCGAGAGAAAAGTGTAGACTATTGTGATGCGCTGTAGGAATGGGGACGAGTGCATCGCGCCGCCTGTTGGAGGTATATAACCCACTAAATGACTGTATTTAACTGTTTTATTGAGGGTGTTTAACGCCCCACCTGACTGGATATAACTCCTTTCATGGGAGTCTATCAACTAGAATGCACACTCTCAACCAACGAAATCAAGCGAGGCAAGTAACATGAAGAGTGCAGCAAACAGTATCGTCATGAATATAGGCGACACAGACGGTATGACGCCACAGCCAGAAACCATGGACGAGATACGCCAGGACCGAAAAAATAAGTTGGCCGCATCATTGCGCCTATTTGGAAAATTCGGCTTTGATGAGGGTGTCGCGGGTCACATCACTGTGCGCGATCCCGAGAGAACTGATCATTTTTGGGTGAACCCGTTTGGCAGATCTTTCAAACAGATCAAGGTGTCCGAGCTGCTGCTGGTCAGTCACACTGGCGAGGTAGTTGAGGGAAAGGGTTTACTCAATGGCGCAGCGTTCACCATTCACTCGCGAATTCACATGGCCAACCCCAAGGTAACGGCAGCAGCGCACTCCCACTCATTGTATGGCAAGGCCTTTGCCTCACTCGGAAAACTACTGGATCCGCTGACTCAGGACAGCTGTGCCTTCTATGAAGACCATGTCCTGTTTGATGATTTTAGCGGCGTGATATTAGACAATAGCGAGGGCGAACTGATCGCAGCGGCATTGGGTGATCGCAAAGCAGCCATCCTGCAGAACCACGGCCTACTCACTGTGGGTGAAACTATCGAGGCCGCGGCCTGGTGGTTCATTACCATGGAGCGCAGCTGTCAGGCTCAGTTGATGGCTGAAGCCGCGGGGACGCCCAAACTCATACGCCACGAAGTTGCACTTCTCACACGGGAAGTCGTCGGCAACGCTCTTTCAGGACAATTCAACTTTCAGCCTCTGTACGATGTAATTATCGCCGAGCAGCCGGACTTACTGGAATAAATGCGCGCCTGATTTTTCAGGCAGGTACTGAAGGTAGCTTAATTAATGCGCGCTGCGCGCTGTTCTTGAGAACTCAGATACTCTTCGTAGGTACCCTGAAAATCTACTAACTCGTGATCCTGAATATCAATAACCCGCGTTGCCAGTGATGACACGAACTCACGATCATGGCTCACAAAAATTAGCGTGCCGTCATAGTGCTCGAGCGCAAGGTTCAAAGACTCAATACACTCCATATCCAAATGGTTGGTCGGTTCGTCCAGCAGCAAAATATTGGTATCCATCATCATCAGCTTACCGAATAGCAAACGGTTTTTTTCTCCACCGGAGCAGACCTTCACCTGCTTTAGAAAATCATCAGATGAAAATAACAGTCGACCAAGCGTAGCGCGCACAATCTGATCGTCGTGGTGAGGTTTGCGCCACTGGCTCATCCAATCAAACAGATTAAGCTCACAGTTAAATTCGGAAGTACTATCTTGCGGGCAGTAACCTAATGAGGCGTTTTCCGCCCACTTGACGCTACCGCTGTTCGCTGCAACTTCATTAATGAGGCAACGTAAAAACGTCGTCTTGCCCGCGCCGTTTTCGCCAATCACTGCCACTCGAGCCCCTGCTTCAAGAATCATACTGCCCTTGGTAAACAGAGGCCCCTCATCGAATCCATGAGACAACTTATCCAGCACCAGCGCCTGACGATGCAGTTTCTTTTCCTGTTTGAAGCGGATATAGGGACTGATTCGACTCGAAGGCTTGATATCATCCAGTTTGATTTTTTCAATGCGCTTGGCGCGCGAGGTTGCCTGCTTGGCCTTGGAGGCATTCGCCGAGAAGCGGCTAACAAACTGCTGAAGATCGGCAATTTCAGCGCTCTTCTTCGCATTTTGCGACTGCTGACGCTCTCGCGCTGCGGTAGATGCCGTCATAAAATCATCGTAGTTACCCGGGTAAACGCGCAGCTCGCCGTAGTCAATATCGGCCATGTGGGTACACACTGCATTGAGAAAATGTCGATCGTGCGAAATGATAATCATCGTACACTTTCGCTCATTGAGCATCGCTTCCAGCCATCGGATCGTGTCGATATCGAGGTTGTTGGTGGGCTCGTCCAGCAACAATATATCAGGATCAGAAAACAGAGCCTGAGCCAGCAATACGCGCAATTTCCAGCCCGGCGCCACCTGACTCATCAGACCGTAGTGCAGCTCTTGAGCAATGCCCGCGCCCATCAGAATCTCTCCCGCACGACTTTCGGCGCTATAACCGTCCATTTCAGCAAACTGGACCTCCAACTCCGCGACCTTCATGCCGTCGTCTTCCGACATGTCGGGCAGTGCGTAGATGCGATCTCGCTCCTGCTTAACCGCCCACAGCTCTTCGTGACCCATCAAGACCGCATCGACAACGGAGTATTCCTCAAAGGCAAACTGATCCTGACTTAACCTGCCAAGACGCTCATTTGGCGTAATAGACACATTACCGGCTGACGGCACCAAACTACCGTCTAGGATCTTCATGAAGGTTGATTTTCCACAGCCATTAGCACCGATCAGGCCATAACGATTGCCATCGCCAAACTTGACCGAGATGTTTTCAAATAAGGGCTTGGCAGCAAACTGCATGGTGATATTGGCGGTAGAAATCAACGGGCTTTTCCTGACACGAGCGTGTGGTTGAGGTGCGGATACGAGGAGACTGCAAATAGGGAGCGCACTCTAGAGTATTTACCCTGTAAGGTCGAGCGCGGTATGCGGTAATAATCCGAATCTGCAGCCCTGCTCTAGAGTTTGCGCACCTTAAATTTGCGCCCTTTGATCTTGCCACTCAACAAACGTCCCAGCGCTCTGTCTGCCTGAGACCGCTCGATGGCGACATACGTGGAATATTCTGTGACGGTAATCTTGCCCACGGCTTTACCATCGATGCCCGCCTCACCGGTCAGTGCTCCGAGGACGTCACCCGCCCGGACCTTCTCCTTGCGTCCGCCATGGATACACAAGGTGACAAAGGCAGGCTGAGGCAACGACTTGTTCGTATCGTGCACCTGATCAATCGTCTCGAACTTCAGCTCGCGCCGCTGATATTGGCCAATAGCCTGCAGCTTATAATGCTCCGATTCGGTGAGCAGGCTAATCGCTAGGCCCTCTTTGCCCGCGCGCCCCGTGCGCCCTATGCGATGAACATAAACTTCGGCATTGCGTGGCAGCTCAAAATTCACAACTGCGGGCAAATCATCAATATCTAGACCCCGCGCAGCGACGTCGGTGGCGACCAATATGGTGCAACTTAGCTGCTTAAATTGAACAAGCACTTGGTCTCGATCACGCTGCTCCATATCACCGTGCAGCGCCTGCGCGTGGATACCAGAACGGTCAAGGTACTCGCACACATCTCGGACCAATACTTTGGTATTACAGAACACGACAGCACTCGAAGGCTGAAACGTCGCCAGCAGCTTCACTAAGCCCGCCAGTCGCTCACTTTTGTGACAAACAAAGAACCGTTGACTGATCTGCTGGTCGTCATGCAGTGACTCAACGCTAATGCGCTGCGGAGAATTCTGAAAGCGACTACTCAGTAACTGGATGTTATCTGGAAAAGTCGCAGAAAATAACAATGTTTGTCTCGACGACGGCGTTTTACCAATGATCGTCGTAATGTCATCAATAAAACCCATCTCCAGCATCCGATCCGCCTCGTCCAGCACCAGTGTGCTAATCCGCTCAAGCGACAGAGTTTCCTTGTGCAAGTGATCCTTGATTCGGCCCGGAGTGCCGACTACGACATGTGCCCCGTGCTCCAGCGACCCTATTTGCGGACCTATCGATTGACCACCGCACAGCGTGACGACCTTGATATTCTGCTGATAACGGGCCAGACGTCGGATTTCGCTGGCGACCTGCGAGGCCAGTTCTCGCGTGGGACACAGTATCAGGGCCTGAGTGCCAAAGTCTCGGGGGTTGAGTCTAGCCAACAGCGGCAGCGCAAATGCCGCCGTTTTACCACTGCCGGTTTTGGCCTGACCGATGAGATCCACACCTGCCAGCGCCTGCGGCAGGGTTGCAGCCTGAATAGGCGTCATTTCTGAATAGCCCATGCTCTCCAGATTAACAAGCTGGGCAGGGGGTAGGGGCAAGCTGGAAAAAAGTTGCTGACTCACGCGGTAGGCCATCTCTAGAATGAACGGACGGCAGTGTAACAGAGTGCCGGCAACGCTGTGCGGGAAAGGTTTGCGCAGTAAAAAATGCGCAAAAACAACCCACATTTTCGCGTTACTGCGCCCAGATCATTCCCTGTGTCCTAAGCTTAGATTGTTCTACACTTTAAGACGGGACAAAGGACCAACCCACCGTCGTCACATTGATTGCATAACGGCCCATAAAGTAAACAAGGGAGTCGTAGTACTATAAGGTTTCAGAAACACTGACCAAAGACTACCTTCCGGATAATCAAGAGGCTTGAAAGGGCCTCACCTACTTTCAGATGTTTGTTCCTGCAACAGTTTGATCTGACTCTTTAACCAAGAAGACAACCAAAAATTTTCGCTATCGCTGAGTAAGCCTTCATGCGCGGCAATTGCCACGGCAACCGCGCGCGAAGACTGCCACTGGTGAGCCGCTATAACATCTAACAGATGTAGCGCCTGTGTATATTTTTTCTCATTTACCTTGAGCTGCGCCCGTTCGACAATCGCCTCGGGGCCACCTGCTAGTTCGATCAGATCCTCGTGGATGACACTGCGCGGCTGGGAATAAAGTTCCGTTGTCGATTCGTGCTTAAACCAACCCGCGTAACTTTCCCAAATCGCACGTACGCTCCAGGAGACCTTGCCATAGCCCTCCCCTACTTCCAATTCCGCCGGCAATTGGATGTCAGCCATTAACGTATGCACATCCAGACCCGCATTCATGCCCTTCACAGTCTCATCGTGCACATAGAGTATCGCGTCGCGCAGCACTGTTAACTCGGTGGCAATCAGTTCACCGCCCACAATCGGTTCATGATGGCCGTACAAAATAGTTTCAGCTCCGAGATCCATCACCACTTCGACAGCAGCAGCCACGGTCAGGGCATCACGGTAACGATCCCCACGAATAGTCACCAAGTTAGGGAAATGTCCAAACGGACAACCAAACAGGTTTCCCGTCAGGCAAATCTTGTGCTGAGGCAGCCAGACAATGACCGAGTCGTTGGTCTCGGCACCGGGCACCGCGATAACCTCCACCGTTAACCCGCCCAGCGAAAAGCTGTATCGGTCGTCTACCAAAATATCCGCTACCGGCGCATCCTGTGCCGGATAGTCGGTATAGTCTTTACGTGCATATTGCTCAAACGCTGATGCAAACTTGTGGGTAAACGCGAAGGCCGAGCGGTTACCGCGAAATGTGGCCAGACGCCCATCATAAGACTGATGCTGAGCGTTTCCTGCTTGGGCAATAACCGCAAGCCCGGGATTATGCTCGCGAAAATACGCAACCCCCCCCACGTGGTCAACATGTCCCTGTGTCAGAATGAGGTATCGCAGGGCCTCTTTTGAGAATTCGTCAAAATTATGCTTTATAACCGGTGCTTCGAAGCCCATACCTGCATTAATCTGAATATTACCGTCAGAGGTTTGCAGCAGATAACTGTTAGAAAATGCCTCCGACAGAATGATGAAATCATTAATACGCTGGCCACCAAAGCCGGCAGGATTTGGCTCGACAGGACGAGATTTGTAGATTGGGTGTCTAACACCGCTACCGGACAAACTCACAACACTTCTACCTTGACAGGAAACCGTGTGACATAAAAATCAAAAAGCGCGCGCAGCTGCTCTGGCTCAACACCAAAATCATCCCGCAAATTATAAATCACTCGACCATCCTTACCTCGCTTATGCTCATCGACAAACGTCTGTAATTCACTACGAGCAAGCGCTGTCATCTCAAGGTCTGCTTTAGCATAAATTTTTCCTACCATGCCCACGTCATCCGCCATAAACTCGTGAAATAGCACGTCGATACTGCGCTCAGCGGAAAGACTTCCGTGGTCTCGTACGCAGGCCCGCAATAGGTGAATGACGCGATCCGTCCAGTAGCTCATCAAACCCTCAAGATCCACCTGCTTGCGATTAATGCGCTGCCCGTAAGCCAGCATCGTCGCCGCTGACTGGATGACGGAGACCGGATCGCGATGCGTAATTGCAATAGTGGCGTCGGGGAACACTTTTTGCAGGACATCCAGCTGTTCCAGATGCTGTGGGCACTTTAATACCCAACGAGTTTTTTTGCCTGAGGCGTCACCATCCTGCCAGGTGAGAATTTTTAGCACGGTCTTCATGTAGTCATAATGCGGAGTCTGATCACAGGCATAGTAGTGATCGCGCCAGCGCGGGGAAACACTTAGCCATTCGTAGTTATAGGAGGAAAAATTAGGCCCCATCAATTCCAGTTCCTCATGGATATGATCTGGGCTCATAGGATGCATAACCGCGAGCAATGGCGACAATGCCTGCATCATCTGCCAGGTATCTTCACAGCGCTGATAGCGAGGATCGACACCATTTTCTAACGGCGCTTCTCCTGGCAAAGGGATCGGCTCATACGATTCCCACAGAGGCAGCGCGCGCAGCCTCGAATCAGCTGCCATTAGGTTGAGCAGATGTGTGGTGCCAGAACGCGGCAGACCTGCAACGATAATCGGTGCTTGAACTTCTACCGCATGGATTTCCGGATGGCGACTCAACACATCCTGAATAAGCAAACGACTCTTGGCATGCTGCAACAGTTTATTGCGCAGCGAGAGCCGACCCAGATTCACTAAGTTTGTATCGCTACCCCATTCATCGCACAACAGTTCCAGCCGCGCAACAAAGTCCAGCGAGCCAAAGTCATCAAGCCCCGTCGCCTGACTCGCCTCGTGCAAAATACTCTGACTTGTCAGCTCAATCTCAAGAGTCTCAGCATAAGCCAATGCGCTGCGCTGCATCTCAGTGCGCAATGGCCGGGCCAAATCCGTTATACGGATCTCTTCGCTCACGGAGATCAACTGCCCTGCTAGTTTTTGGAGACGTCAGCGAGGTGGCCGTTCAAAATCTGTGCCCAGCGCTTCACTATCCTGTCAAAATCAGCCGTATTCGTAACACTGCTAGAGATTTGCATCATGCCTGCGTCATCCTCGGCCTCGGGATCGATAATCCTGCCAATGATGTCGCCAGTCTTGCCATCGAATAGTTCCATATAGAGGGTCATACTGCCGGCGCTAGCGACATACGTTTCACTCATTCCGGGCGTCATCAGATCGGGGGCCGATATCTCAAGATTAATAATAGCTGGGCGCAGAATGAGCACCCCAGTGCCGCCGGCCGACACCATCGGTCGTCCATCTTCGGTAGACAATACCTTCGTCATCTCCGCCGCAAATTCCTTAGCCACTTTATCGCGAATCTTCTGCATATCCTTATCACTAACCTGATCTTGAAAGGATGCGGTTTCGTTATAGTTTTGCTGCCAACGCTTGGCAAAGGACACGTAAGTATCCAGTAGCGCTATTTTGTCATACTCGCTCAGATCCGCCCCAGGCTTCATATACCATGCTGCCATTTTGCTATTGGGCATCAGGTCCATGCCATCAGAGCTCTTAGCGGGGAAACTGGTTTTGGTCGTGGCACACGCTGTTAGTACCGTAAAAACCACAGAAATAAAAATTACTTTCAGCATTGCGTACACCTCATTATTAGTCGTCATTTAGTTAAAATGGGAACTTCTACAATCTAGTCTATCGCTGTTAACAAAGCAAACTACCCAAGCCTCCCTCTAATAAGAAGCCAAATCGTCTATGGTGCTGCCGATTTTAGCCCGCAAACGACACTGGTCAATCGCTTGGCGGACTGATAGCATGACGTTCCATTATCGCTATTTAAGGGCGATCCTAATGTTTGATCGAAGCAAAAATAAACCAACGGGAACGCCCACCAAGGGCCGTGATTCAGCATATACCGGCACTGTTGCTCCTTCCCCCTCAAGCGTCAGGAGCGTTACTATGATAGGACCCAACAGCATCATCAAAGGCGAGATAGCCGGTGATGAAGATATTGTTATCGAGGGGCGCGTTGAAGGGATCATCAACCTGCATGGCAATCAGGTCTCTATCGGCGAATCTGGCAATGTCAGAGCGGACATACACGCCCGTGTTATCAAAATTGATGGCACGATAATCGGTGATATGTGCGCCAGTGAGAACGTCATGATTTCCAAATCCGGCAATGTCAGCGGCAATATCGTGGCCCCTCGCGTAACGCTCGAAGACGGCGCTATTTTTAAGGGTAGCATTGACATGGATCCTGCGGGCATCGCATCGAAAGAGGTGCCAGGGACATCACAACCACTTACCCACTCAGCAGCCAGTCATATGGCGTCACCCGGACTGGATTTAAAGAGCGTCTAACGGTACTTTTACAACGCTTGCCGCCGCAGTTTTTTCGAATGCAGACTCATCTGGACTCGACACAACCCTTGCAAAAATCTTCCAGACAGCCTTCCAAGTTACTCCCGTCCTCATTCAGATACATTGACAAAAGGGAGCTTGCGACTGTTTTACATATAGGCCCAGCACTGTCGGAAACCGTCGACTTTTTTTCGGATTACCGCTGCAAAGTGCATTTTGTGGATCTATTTTCCGCGTTACCTATCGCCTGCGGTGAGCATACGACAGCCTCACTGGAACAGCAGGTGGAACAAGTGCTTACATTTCCATCGGACACCCGCTTCGATATCTGTCTTTTTTGGGATCTGTTTAACTATCTCAACAGCGATGCCATCGGCGCATTTCTGACAGTACTGCGCCCCCATTTAAAGACCAACACCCTCGCCCATGCCTTTTCAGTACACAACCTCAAAATTCCACACCCCCGGCATGTCTATGGTATTGAGCAGCTGGATACTCTCAGCGTAAGAGCTCGATGCACAGCGCCGCCTGAATATGCGCCGCACAGCCAGAATCAACTAAGACAACTGCTGTATTGCTTCAAACTGGAGCGCAGCGTGCTCCTTACGGATAGTCGGCTCGAACTCCTGTTGCGCGCGACCCTATAATAGTCGCTGCGTTGCTATTAAATAAAGGCCGCGGCAGTCAGCACAAAGACGTTGAATCCGAGACCTTGATGTCCGATATTTAATAGGATTAATTCGTCCAAAACTGCGCGTTGTCGTATAATAAATCATTGTTAGTCAATCGCAGGTTCGCATTAAAGTATGCAAATTCCAAAAGAATATCACTTAGACATCGGTGATATTACGTTATGTGTTGTTGAGTGGTCCGGGACAGGTGATCCCATTCTTTTATTACACGCCACGGGTTTTCATAGCCGCTGCTGGACTCAGGTCGTCAAGCACTTACCCGGTCGTCATATCTATGCGGTAGACCTGCGTTTCCACGGTGCCAGCGGCAATACTGGTGAAACGGACTGGGGACTCATGGCTGAGGATATTGGCCTACTCATAGCAAAACTGAATCTCACTGGATTAATAGGCGTCGGCCATTCCATTGGAGGACATTTGATCGCACGCGCGGCCGCTCAAGCGCCTGAGCGTTTTAAACATTTAGTCCTCATCGATCCGGTTATCATGTCCCCCGAGCGTTATGCAGACTTTCAGACATTCTCGCAAGGACTCGACGCTAAAGATCACCCGGTCAGTCGGCGTAAAAATCAATGGCGCGATGCACAGGAGATGTACGAACGGTTTAAAGGACGCGCGCCGTTCGATAGCTGGCTGCCAGCGGTACTGCAAGACTATTGCGACTACGCATTGCGACCGGCGCATGATGATGCGCTGAGACAGCTGGCATGCGATCCCGTTAACGAGGCGGGCATCTATCTTCACCAGAAGGGCAATGAAGCAGCACTTAACGAGTTGCCCAATATACACACCCCGGTCACCCTGCTACGGGCACCACCGGGCGATGACAGCCTGCCCAACCTGAGCCAGTCCCCTACTTGGCCCGGCCTCGCAGCCGCGCTGCCAAACTGCCAGGAAATATACCTTCCCGACTTGAATCACTTCATTCCCATGCAAAATCCGGCTCTGGTAGCCCAATACATACTCGCTGCAAAATAATCTTGCCACCCCCCCGAACCCCATAGTGTATTGTGTATTGTGTATAAATAATGTGTGCAGGTTCAGAGTGAGGTTATTGTGAGGAAGCTGCCTGCGGTTGTGCGTTTAATTTTTGGTGCACTCATAACCGGATGGCCTGATAGCTCCAACGATTCCTCATCCGCGTCTGTGTCACTGTGGTCGCTAGCGACTACAACGAAAGGAAAATCGAAACCATGAATACAGTAATACTTAGTCTGCTCATTTTGTGCCTGCTCCCGGTGGTATGTACCTGGACAGCGATATACTACCGTCAAACACAGCTCGGCAGCGTAGACAATAAGGAACCCCGACAGCAGTCCTTGCAACTTACAGGCGCTGGCGCTCGAGCGGTGGCTGCACAGGGTAATACCTGGGAGGCGCTGGGCGTTTATAGCGCCGCGATATTTGCTGTCTTTATTAGCGGAATAGACTTGCAAAGCATCTCCACACCGGTAATCGCGTTTGTGGCCCTGCGTGTTGTCTACATACCTGTGTATGTCAGCAATATGGATAAACTGCGCTCACTCATTTATATCGTCGGCATGGGTATCTGCATTTACCTGTTCTCCACCGCGCTGTCGGCGGGCTAAATATGGTGCGCAGTCTTCTGTTGAGCACGCGTTCAATTCTTTCATCACATACAGTGGAATAGACAATGTCAAATAATCCTAATAAGGCGATAGTGGAAAAAATGTGGGCGGCGCTGGGCGATATGGACTGGGATGCGATGAAAGCCTGCATGCATCCAGACATTCACTACCGGGATGTTCCTAGCGATGACCCGGGCGCCCATGGACCAGAGAATTGCATAAAACGACTGCAAATTGCCTTCAAGCATCTACAAAAACAGGAACAGATCACGCATCACATAGCGGCAGACGGTGATATCGTTTTTCTGGACCACACTGAAAAATGGACATTCACCTCAGGAGAAACGGCCACTCACACATTTGCCAGCATGCACGAAATCAAAGAGGGCTTAATATACCGATGGAGCGACTACTGGGATATGCAAAAGTTTGCAGGTCAGTTTCCTGACTGGTTTATCGAAGAAATGATGAAGTCCACAGCAGCCGATTTTACGGACTGAAGAAGTATCATTAAGTTGGACGTCATTAAAGCGGTGCACGCTCATCAAGCCCGGTCGCAGTCTATCCGATTTCCATATTCTGTTATTCACTAGAAATTCAACCCAAGTCACGGTACGCTAAAGTCTATGGATACCGTGCCACTCGAATCTCTACCCCTAGTAACAATACTGCCGCTATTTGTGTTGGCACTGTTTATTTATGGTCTAGCGGAATTGAGTTTTGTGCACTTTCGGCAACAAAAAGCAACACTAGGTGAGTATGGCATGTCCCTGAAGGGACTAGGCTTTACCGGGCTTATCGGTGTGTTGCTTGAATTTGTGGTCGGCCCGTTTAGCAAATTATTACTTGCGGTGTGGGGTGCTAGCCTCACGCCCTTCGACGCCGGCCTCACGCCTGTCGGCTGGTTTTACGGCTTCTTTATTTACGAGATGAGCTACTGGGTACAGCACTGGCTCGCGCACAAAGTTCGATTGCTGTGGTGCCTGCACTCACCCCACCATGCGCCCCGGTCTATGAATATGTTCGTCGGCTTCAACCACTCTTTCCTTGAGGTTATCTTTTATATGCCGATCACCCTGGGGCTCGTTCCGGCTCTTCTGGGTGTCGATCCGGTGATAATAGCTGTACTCACATTCGTGGATATCGTATGGGGCAACTTGCTGCATTTAAGTGACAAGGTGGTCACGCGCCGCTGGGGGCTCCTTGAACGTTTTATGCAGACACCGTCCTATCATCGTGTGCATCACGCCCAAAACGTGAAGTACATGGACACCAACTACAACTCGATCACTCTGTTGGGCGACTGGCTGATGGGCACGCTGCAACCATTGCAGGATCATGAGCCGGTCAGGTACGGCATTACCCGAGAGGTGAATACATCCAGTTTCCTCGATGTGCATTTTGGAGAATTCACCTCACTGTGGGCTGATTTGCGCAGCGCCGGTAATGTCAGGACGTTTTTCGGTTACCTCTTGTGCCCACCCGGCTGGAACCCCAAGGGAGAACAACAAACAGCTGCGGCGCTCAAGCAAAAGGCCCTTATCATGCGAGAGGGAACCCGCATATAGAGCGTTTTGAACGTATCTTACTTGGAAATTGGTACTATGCAGGAATTTTGGTCCGAGTACATGGAACTGGTCAGCGGCACTTTTGCGGTGCTGATGTTCGCTTATCTATCCCTACTGTTAAGCTGGCCGGCTTTTCTATTATTAGAAAAGTTCAAGCCTGTGAAAAAATACACGCCAGGCTTCAACTACACATTGAATTGGAAAATCACCTGTAGCAACTTGCTACTAGCGCCCCCATTTGCAGCGATGATAGTGCTGCTTGGGGTGTCGTTGGTCAATTTTTCGGGCTTGCCTCAATTGCGCCTATCAACGTCTGAACTGTCCGTTGGCATTCCCTTTTTCGATATTATCTTGCAGGGGGCAGCAATATTTCTCACTGCGGTCTTTTTGGGTGACCTTTGGTATTACTGGTGGCACCGCGCGCAACACAAGGTGCCATTTCTGTGGGAGCTCCACAAGCTGCACCACAGCGATGAAACCATGAATAGCACGACCATTTATCGCTCACATTTTCTGGAACCCGCTGGACAGGCGCTGGTGAAAGGGTTGACGATCGGATTAATCTTCGACGTAACAGAAGCTCCGCCAACGGCATTGGCCATCGTGGCAGGCGCATTATTGCCTGCAATATGGGACTACTTTATTCATGCCAACGTAAGGATGGACAGCCTCAATCGCGTCATGCCATTTTTTTCCGTGCCTCAATACCATTGGATTCATCACTCTAAAATGCCTCAGCATCAGGACAAAAACTTTGCTATTTGGCTGCCGATGTTTGATGTCGCTTTTGGCAGTTACTATCGCCCTCGTGTGGATGAATACCCTGCATCGGGTTTGTCGTCTGGCGAAAAAATTGAATCTGTGTGGGAGGCGCAGACAGGTCCCTTTTCTGCCTGGTTCGACATGCTGAAGAATCGCTATGCGCGTCGAGCAGGAGAACATCCAAGTTGACATTGCACGCTACCGCTCTGTGGCGAGGATCACCTCGACAGCGCTATTAACTCACCCACGGTCGCGAACCGATAGCCCTGAGCTCTCAGCGTTTCTATAATAATACCGGTTGCTTCGACACTCGCCGCTCTGCTGTCCTGAGCATTCGGATCGCTCACATCGCCGTGACCATCATGCAGCAGAATAATACTCCCGGGCTCTATCGATTCAACAACGGCACTGGCAATCAATTTAGGCTCAGTGACCTCCCAGTCTAAACCACTTGTGCTCATCAGTATGGAGGTCATATCAAGCTCGTCTAGAGCCATTTTCAAACCCGGCCCCTGAATACCGTAAGGAGGACGAAAAAGCGCAGGCTTATAGTCCACAAGATTTTCTATCAGTCGATTAGTCCGCACCAATTCCTCAAGCATCGCAGTCTTGCTCAACGAAAACATCGGGCGATGGCTGTAACTGTGGTTCCCAATTTCGTGCCCAGCCCGGGCAATCGCTAGCACCGCTTCAGGAAAAGCTTCTACATTCTGACCCTTAAGGAAAAAAGTTGCCTTCACGGAGTGGCGTTCCAACGTAGCAAGTAAGGCTTGTGTATGCGGAGGATTTGGGCCGTCATCGTAGGTCAACGCCACGACTTTTTCAGTAACGGGGACCGTCACAATCGTCCCGTTATAAGACGCTATCAACACCCCAACAACAGCAACTATTGTCATGGCGGCGAATATGGCGATTTTTCGAATCATGGCTTTTTTCCACGCAATGCGTTGAATGATTATCAAGCCTTCACATCTTTAACAGAAGTCGTATAATCCGTCTATCAATGGTCACACAATTTCTGACCTACAGCACAGCCGAAAACAGGCTTCCCGCGGGCACGGCTTACAGAGGTTGATCATGACACGCAGAGAACGACTCCAGAAAGCGACCACGAGAGTAGATATCGCCACCATCTTGGCGGCTGTAGCGGAAGCCAAACGCGGCAGCTCTGAGGGCCGGTTACAGCTAACCGCCTTGATGACATGGGTCGCCTATTCATGTCCTGATGCTACCACCGCCGTGTGTGACGCTATTAGCGCCGCATGGCTGGGTAACGGTGCTCCTACGCTGGAAATTCCCAGGGGATTGCCCGAAGCTCCTTTAGAAGATAGTTTTTGGCAGGCCTTTTGGGCAGTCGTTGACGGCAATGATGAAGGCTATGACGCGCTCACCATCACGGTGGCCGTAGCGTCTCTCGCCGCAGCGGTGCATCCCCTTTTGGGTGAGATCGCAGACGATCACGCGCGAAATCACCGGGGAGCGGCAGAAGCCGTCAAGAAATCCATCCCTGGCCATACCGACATCAAGGCATTATCTCAATGTCCACAGGGTAGCCTAGGTCAGTCGTTGCATACTATGATTATAGACAATGGCTATGACCCGGAAGTGCTTGACCGAGAATCACTCGCGCTGAGTCAACTTCCGCACTCACTGCATTACCTGAACGCTCGCATACTTCAAATGCACGATGTGTGGCATCTAGTGGCAGGCTATGACACCACCTCGTCCAACGAGATTGCGATATCAGCCTTTCAACTCGCACAGTTCGGCCACAACTACTCTTCCATGTTCCTCTCCGCTGTTATGGCCATCAGTACCTTTAAGGAGCCCAGAGGCTTCACTATTCTCATGCAAATCATCACCGAGGCCTGGCAGCACGGAAAGGATACGCCTGTGATGATGGATATTGAGTGGGAAAAAGAGTGGAACAACTCACTCGAGTCGATACGCATGACCCACAACATTTCTACCTATCACAGCATTTTCCCAGCGGACCTGCTCGAATCTATAGAGAATGCGTCGATTTGGAGAAAGCTACAGCTTGGCTACCAAATAGTCCGTTACAACCTGCGTTTAAAAAACAATAGTCAGCTGCCTGAACTTCAGGCCCTTTGAAGTGCCACGGGCAACCTACGGTGCACCTGTGAACCTGCGCCATCGCTTTATGGATCGGTAACGACTCATAGAGGTTAGCAGCATGCTGTCACCATACGTCAAAAAAATTAGTACGGTGTGCGAATGACCATCTACAACAAGCTCGTGTTTTTCTGCACAGCACTGGATATGAGCTCTCCGCCGCTAGTCTCAATCGCCCGAACCCTAATCATCGGCGACCGACCTCTGCTGAAAGACGCTGATAGTAACCGCGCAAGAACCGGAATAGAATCTGCAGAGCACAGCGACGGACGTGCCATTGCTATCGGGTAAAGCAATGAGCAATGCACACGTCAAAAATACCGCTGTCTTCAACGGAGTGGACTTTAAGATCTGGCACTACTGGCAGCGCGTGTTGGGTGGTCGTGATACTTTGAAGCATCAGTTACTTTTTAACACTCTAAAGTTTGCCACAGGCTCTCGATTAAGATCGCGGTTAGCAGACTCTGTGAAATCATCGGCAACGCTAGGAAGTCGCGATGGCGCGTCTAGAAAAGGCCGTCGTTTAGGGCGGCATGCAATCGCTAAAAAATGTTCTTTCGGACAGAATCCTTACACTGCGACCATGCTCACCTGTAGGTCGCTACAGTATCGGTCCCAGCATCGCGACTGAATTATTCCAAAGACATCGGGTTAGCGACCAATTTTCCACCTGCTCCAGGGTTATTCTGTCGGCGCTGTCGATATAATCCTGCTGCCGTGCATGTAAAGCTTGCGTCAACTCAGGGTCATAGATCAAAACATTATTTTCGAAATTGAGATCAAAGCTACGCCTATCCATATTCGCTGACCCGATCAGGGCAATCTCGCCGTCTAGTGTCAGCGTTTTGCTGTGCAGCAGTCCCCCCACGTATTCGCGAATATCGACCCCCGCTTCGAGTAATTCAGCATAATAGCTGCGGCTGGCCCCGGCCACTTCTTTGGAATCGTTCCTCGCCGGTAAAATCAGCGTCGTCTGCACCCCTCGGTAAGCGGCAGCACAGAGTGCTGCCTGCATTGGCTGACTGGGCACATAATAGGGGGTAGAGATCCTCAGCTCATACCGTGCTGTAAACATCAGGGAGATGAACACCTCTTCCATCGCTGAATGGCGCAGCGTGGGTCCGCTCGCAATCACCTGAGCCACAACACTTGCAGTCGTATTGTCCTGTAGCGGCTCACTGACATTAGCGATAACCTCCTTTGTACAATGGTGCCAATCAGAGGTAAAGAGTATTTGATTCTGTCTGGCGATTGGACCCTCCATGCGCACGACAGAATCGACCCATGGCCCATATTTCGCCTTGGGCATGAATTCCTTATCTGCGCAGTTTTGGCTGCCGCAATACGTAATTTCATGGTCAACAACGACTATTTTTCGGTGGTTTCGCAAATCAACGCGTCCCTGCAAAGGGCGCAACAAAGCATTGCCCAGAGGCAGAGCTACCGCCGTATGCACGCCTGCAGCGCCCATCTCTCGCCAGAGCCGGGATCGAATCAGCATACGCGACCCTAGACCGTCGACAATCACCCGACAGATGACTCCGCGACCAGCGGCGCGTTTAAGGGCCTCGGCAACGCGGACACCGGTGTTGTCGGTAAGCCAGATGTAGAACAGCACGTTGACCTCACTGCGAGCAGCATCGATATCAAACACCATACTGTCGATGGTCGCGGCTGAGTCCTGCATCAATTGCACGCTGTTGCCCGTCACAGGAGCAAAGTTACTGATGGAACGTCCCACTCGGAACAAGTGCACATAGCGCGACGGGATACCGATCGACCCATCCGCATTTTCGTCAACGAAGTACTCGCTGTAGTGCTCCTCCTCCAGCTCAGCGAGCATGGCCTTCTGGTTGCGCCGCCCTATATGGGTCTCCCCAAGCATCAGATAGGCGAAGATCCCAACCACGGGTAAGGCGAATACCACTACAAGCCATGCTATACGCGAGGCCGGTTCCCTGTGTGGACGCTGCAGGACACGCACGACCACGACCACCAGAATCAACAGATGCAGGGATAAAATCCATAGATTGCTATAAACCATGCGCCTAGCTTGCACTATCGCGTATCAGGCTTCAATAGTTGACGCGTAGATGAAGTCAGCTAATCAGAGAGGGCCTGAGATTACGCCGGCAGATGAGACTGAAATCTTGATTGCTGGGACGATATCGCTATTATGAAATGCTAGACACACCCGTTCATTCCATTACTCTGTTTTGCAAAAAGTAGAGCAGCAGCTCCATTAAATGACATGTTGCGGGGGCACTGCCTGGCAACGTTCATTGACGGGCTCTGCGCCCGGCGCCATCAGGAATATAAACGGCAAGTCTCGTATTGGCAGCTTTACTGACCGAACCGACTCATTTACGGGATTGGGAATTTCGTGATACTGCATAAGGAGGCATTTCTCTAGGGCATTTTTGCTCCGGCCTTAGACGCCACTAAAATAAACAGTCTTTCCATTACTGCAACAAGCACTAATTCTCATGGGAAATTTGCGCAATGTGTATTTGGCCGACTAGGACATAGCGTAGAGGCTCGTTGTACTCTAATGTGTGCCTAACGCTTTCTGACAAAGGTTTTCGCATGCACTCAACATTGCGAAATAAGGTGAGCGCGTTAAGACCCTGCACATCACCGAAATAGCCCTTGCGGATGACCCACCAAACGCTAGCGCTTTGGCGCTGAGAGAGCAGGCACTGCTAGAGTTGCTGGAGCGCGCTGAAGATGCCCTGCGCAACGATTACGAGATTTATTGGCTGAAGTTGCAGCTTGAAACGATACACTAGAGTTTAGACGACGCTTTCCGGGAGTCGAGCCAAAAATGGAAAGATCGAGTTCCTCATGATTATCTACGCGCGATTGCACAACAATCTGTTAGCGGCTATTTTTTTACTCTTTGGCGCGATGGAACTTGCCACGGCTAAACAGCCCAACGTCATTATTATCGTAGCCGACGACCTTGGCTGGAATGATGTTGGTTTTCACGGTGGCGATATCGACACTCCGGCGCTAAACCGTCTGGCGGCAGAAGGCATGGAACTCAATCGGTTCTACACCACACCCATTTGCTCCCCGACTCGGGCCGCTCTAATGACAGGGCGCGACCCCATGCGCCTGGGAGTGGCTTACGGCGTAATTTTGCCTTGGGATAACAACGGCGTTCATCCGGACGAGCACTTCTTACCCGAATCTTTCCTAGCAGCAGGATATCAGACCGCCATGGTGGGCAAATGGCACCTAGGGCATGCGCAGATGACCTATCATCCTAACAATCGTGGATTTGAACACTTTTATGGACACCTGCATACCGAGGTAGGCTTTTATCCGCCGTTTGCTAATCAGGGGGGCAAAGACTTCCAGCGCAATGGCGTCTCAATAGATGATCAGGGCTACGAATCATTTTTGCTGGCCGATGAGGTGTCCCGCTACATACGGGAGCGCGATAAGACAAAGCCTTTCTTGATTTATATGCCGTTCATCGCACCCCATACGCCGCTGGATGCGCCGCTAGAGTTACAGGAGAAATACAAAGACATCAACACTGACCTGGCTCCGGCACGCGCGAAAAATACGGATGACACGCGGCGCATGTCTAAGTTGCTCATGATGGACAGCGCACGACCCATGTATGCGGCGGTCGTAGACGGTATGGACCAGGCCATTGGTCAGGTGCTTAACACCCTAGATAAAGAGCAGATAACAGACAACACGATTGTTCTGTTCTTCAGTGACAACGGCGGCGCCGCATACTCCGTCGGTGGTGCCGACAATGCTCCACTGCGCGGAGGTAAAGGTGAGACTTTTGAGGGCGGTATCCGTGTCGTGTCAATCATACGCTGGCCAGGACATGTGCCTGCCGGAGAAAAGATGACCCAAATCATGACAGCGATGGATGTCTTTCCAACGCTGGCAGAGGCAAGTGGCGTCATCCCAAAAAATCGACGAACGCTTGATGGTCACAGCCTTTGGTCAGCGATTGCCAACGGCACTGCGATGCCGCGCGAAGAGTTGATCTATTTTGCATCCGAAACGCCTATCGCAGGGCACTTCAATCTCACCGCATTCAACGATAACTGGAAACTGGTGCAGGAAATCGATCAGGACCAGCTGGAAACGACCGTAACCAATTATCTGTTTAAGATTCAAGACGACCCAAACGAATACAATAATCTCGCTCAGACATACCCTGAGATTGTCACAGAGCTTTCGACAAAAATTCGCGACTGGCGCGCCCTGCACCCCATTAATGGCACAAGAAGCTATTTGGTAGCACCGCCGGGTTGGCGTGCTCCCAAAGACTGGGCGAGTTACCCAACCCCGCTGGACCAGTTGCAAGAAGAACCCGCGCGTGGCATGGCCCCGAACAAAAAAATTGAAAGACTATTGGATGCACAACATGGAGAGAGAGGGCGACTAACCTATGATTGTTCGCCAAAATCGTGGCTGGGCGGTTTTTGCCTCAAGAATGACTGACCCCAGCGCACCTAGATAGAAAATTCTGCGCAATGAATCGTTTCACGCATACAGTGGGTTGAACATCAGAACCCCTTTCGGCTTTTATTTTATTCGCCATCCATTAAATCTGAGGGCCAGTCCCTTGGTACGCTGGAAGCCCACTGCGGGCTGCGTTTTTCAAACCACGCCATACCGCCCTCCATCGCGTCCGGACGAGACAGTGTATCGTGCAATACGCGGGTCTCCCATTCGACAAGCTCATCCCGCTTCATATCAAGACCCTTCCATAGCAAACGCTTATGCATACCCATTACCAAAGGTGAGCAGTTCAAGATCATATCTCGAGCAATTTCGAGCGCACACTGCAGGACCTCATCCGCAGGCACTGCGCGAGTTGCTAGGCCCCACTCCACCGCCTCTAAGCCGCTGAGCTTCTGTGCTCTTACAATCAATTCAAATGCGCGCTCAAAGCCAATCAATCGCGGCAGCACGTACTCCATCGCAAAATCCACTAGCGCGCCGCGACGATTTTGTAAAAACCCATACTTCCCTTCCTGCGCCAACACGCGAATATCTGCCTGCATCGCAATACCAAGACCAACGCCTAGAGCATGCCCGTTGACGGCAGCAATCACCGGCTTACGCAGGTCCCAGGCCTGAACACTTAGTGGACAGGAGCTAAAATCCATCTCCCCTTTGGCACCAAAGGTATCACCACCCGCACTCAGATCAGCACCTGCACAAAATGCTTTACCAGCACCCGTTATAACAATAACCCGCACCGCATCGTTTTCGTCGCAAATACGGTACGCTTCTCCCAAACCGGCTTGTATAGCGGCATTGAACGTATTCAACGCTTCAGGGCGATTGAGCGTAATCAGGCCAATACCGTCATTAACGTCTAGAGTCAGGTCTTTATTCACAATGCTCACCTCAGTAACTTAAATGCCACGTGGGAACTAGGGTTCGGTTTTCGTGTTAAGGCGAACACGGCCCCACGGAGTGCCATAGTGGATGCGGCCATCCTCATCCAATAAAGTCCCAGAAAATAGCACATTGTAGCGCTGCCCCCCGATAACATAATAGAATTCAGATTCTCCGGTAGCCCAGTCGAGCGCTTCCAGCGTCCATTGATTGTCACGCGCACCGATAAGATAGACCCGATCGGATTCCATACTCGCCATTGGCACACTAGAAGGCGAGCTAATGTCATTGTTTACCCAGCCATTCTCTAAGCGCTGTCGGGCCGGATTCCAGACAAATTTCTGTACTCCATAGGGCTGATACTCTGGATTACTGCCTGCCATGCTGATCATCAGCGCGCTCGCTTGCTCCGGCAAATACCAAGGAATGTTGCGTGGCGTGTTATTCACCACCAACGCGCCATAGCCCTTGACGACTACAGATTGTTCCGATTGCAGAGCCGTCAGTTCAGAATTCCCCATATCCGCTGGCAACATACCTGCGATACGCCGATCCGGTGCGCCTTGCAACTGCTTCCAGTCTTTAGGGATGCCGTTACGCCAGAACAACACCACATTCATCAGGTCTTCGCCGTCAGTGATCACTACGAATTGGTCTTCCTGTCCAAAGCCCATTAGTGATGGCGTCGCACCTGTGCCCTCCCCCCAGGTGTTCAGATAACGAGCCGTCCATGCACCCTCCTTGTCATCGACGCTGAGCCCATCTCCCGTCCAAATAACTTTGTGCATATGGTCTTGCGAAGCGATGTAAATTCCGCCGTCGTCATCAATAGCGAAGCCGTTACGAATCCAGCCCCTACCCGTAGCACCCGTTTCCTTTTCCTCTGCCCCGTCACTGAATTGCAAGCGAACAACGTATGACTCACTGAAATCAGGCTTTATCGCAGCAATATAACCGTGCTCGGTAGCAACGATTAGCCAGCCATCGTAGGTCATATTCAAACCCATAACCGGACCCGTTAGCTCTGGTGGTAGCTGGAACTCGGCTTTCTTAATGATTGCCGAATGCGAGTCATTAGGATCGGCGTCACCGTAGGCGGTAATCAAGCCAGCCTTACTACCTACATAATAGATATGGTCCTGACCGAGTACCGTGTAGATGTTAGACAGGTCACGCAGTTTGCTCATTTCTCGAAAGGCACGAACCAAAGCGAACACGCCGCTGTTATTGGCGTTGAACTCAGCGATCGAACCGTTGGCTCGTTCCTCATCGTAAACCTCAGCTCCCGGAAAAAAGTACTCAGCCACCACTTCCCAGCTGTCATAGTCAATTTTGACGATGCGATCAATGCCATTGCTCCAGAGCATGCGCTTGCCGTCGGGGTAAATTCCGGAGGTGGCAGCACCGAAATGTGCAGGACCAGTGTGCTGATACTGAATCTGATCAGCCCGCAAAGTCTGTGAAGGGCCGGAGGGACCGGACTGCGAGACCGCGTCCTGCTGCGAAGGATTGCCGTGTCCCATCGAGTAGCTGGAATCTGCAAGATACGGGTTTTGCGGAGGCATGATGACTTCCTGAGCCTGCGCAAGAGGCGACAGAAGCACTGCAAGGCTAGCCAGAAAAAGTAGTTTCATAGCGGGATCTCTTCAGTTTTGGATGTTGCAAATTCGGCCGGGCTTAGTGCACCCGCCGCCTGGAACTCCGTCTCCGCCTCTCTAACGGCCAAGATATGTGTTAGAAATTATAGCGGGCAGTCATTCCGAAAGTGCGCTCACGAAGGATATTAGTTTGGGTATATGAGCCTCCGCTGAGAGCGATGTCGTATTGGTCCGGCCCCTGCTGATAAATCACCTCATCTTCGTCAGTGATGTTCTTGACCCAGAGCGACACATCCCAAGCGAGATCGTTGCTGCGCAAACCGGTAAACAAATCCAGTGTCTGGTAAGCACTAAATTCACTGCGGACATTACCAATACCCGCGGAGGCATCCGTGTTAAGACGGTCATCCGTATACTTGAATAGGCCGCGGAGATAAACCTCGGTTGATTCCAATGGATAGAAGTATTCAGAGTTCAGTGACAACGACCACTCTGGCTCACCGCCTATGGGCTGACCATCAATATCACAAGAACCAATCACCTCATCCCCTACCCTTTCATTGCAGGGCTGCGTGGCGCCATCCCACTCCCCTTTGTTGTAACTTAGCGCTCCGCCGGCATCCCACCTTTCGCTTAGCAACACTTTGCCCTCGACTTCGACGCCCCAGATATTAGCGTCGCCGTTGTAAACAAGACCACCTGGAAGATCTACCGGCTCGCCTGTGGCATTGAGCACTTGTACACCGCGCACAAAGCCCAGATAGCCGTCGAATTTTTGATAATATAGGGCAATATTGAGGTTGGCTCGATCATCCCATAAGGTACTTTTGGCGCCCAATTCTATGGCGTCACTTGTTTCCTCCTTGTACGTTAGGGCCGCCTCTGGATCTGGCAAAAACGCTAGATTCGGTGTTGGCACGATAGAAATACCACCGGGACGATAACCGCGGTTGTACGCAGCATAAAGTGACACTTCGTCTCGCCATTCATAGCGCAGCTTCAAGGAGCCAGTGACCGCATCTGCATTCCTGTGCGGGTTTGGTATACCTATAATCGGGAACCTGCTTGCAAAGAGTTGGTTCACAACCTCTTTGGAAGGGAGTGGCCCTGGGTCATTCGCACCCGCATAATTTACCGTAGTCTGGTCATAGCTGTCATATTTCGTCCAGCGTAAACCTGCCTCTAACTGAATATCGTGGCTTAATTGCAGTGTGTTAAAGGTAAATATAGCAAAGTTGTTGCCGTTTACAGGAATGATTGATTGCGTTGCAAAGCCAACCCCAGAAACCAATGCAGGGGCCAGCAGGAGTGAATTGGCGTTAAATACTGTATCGGTGTTTTGATCCTGGTAGTAAACGCCGACCAGATAGTCCCAGAAGTCATTGTCCTGAGAGGCTAACCTCAGTTCGTAGGAGTAGGACGTGACATCCGTTTGCGAATTCTGGTAAGTGGGTGCCTGCGTAGGTGGCTCGAAGTAGCGCAATGAATCTGCCCGATCGGCGGCGGTGTACGCTTTTTTAGTGGAATCGGTATAGCCGACAATACCCGTCACCTCATGACCCAACACTTCCCAGTCCATGATGAAGTTGGCAACGTTAAAATCGAGCTCAGCAGAATCATTAGTGGTGGCCAGAGCTTTAAGGTCAGTAGGGACCAGTGTGGGACGACCACCCTTCTCGTCAACCCCGGACATTGCTTTGGGATCGTCCTTCTTTTGATCCAGGTATTGATAGATGAGTTGCGCACTAAACGTGTCGGTGGCGTTCCATGCGGCACTGAGCCTACCAGATTTCGTTTTGTATTCCTGATCATCAAAGCCGGTAGTCAGGTTCTGAATATTCGGGCCATTGTTTCTGTCGTAATCAGCGGCAACGCGAACAGCCAGCGTCCCCTCTATAAGCGGTGCACCATAGGCGACCTGGGCATTGAGTCCGTCGTTGTCCGCAGCGGAGAGTTGCAGGTAGCCGTCAGCTTCATCAACATTGGCTCGCTTGGTAATAATATTAATAGCGCCGGCCGGAGAAGTACGGCCTTGCAGGGTGCCCTGAGGACCGCGCAAGATCTCTATCCGTTCCAGATCATACATCTGCGTAAACGCTACGTCAGGTCGCACAATCGCGTCGTTCCAATACGTATCCACCGCGGTAGCGGTGCCAGACTCCGGATCCACGCTGACCCCGCGCATGGCGATAATATTGTTACGGGCATTGGGACTGGCAAGCGTCAGTCCAGCGGTCTGTTGCTGAATCGAACTGAAGTCAAAAGACTGGTACTTCTCAATGTCCTTAGCGGTGACCACGTTAACCGTGGCAGCAATATCCTGTACATTTTCTGAGCGCTTTTGGGCGGTGACAACCACCTCCTCCAGCACCAGTTGGGCCAGAGTCGGCGCTGCCGCGATTGATAAGGCTGCGGCGAGCGCGGTTTTGCGTAGCGTAAAAATTTGATAATCTTTTATCATTATCTACCTTCTGCGCGTGAAGTTCGGCACTAACGCTACCGGAACTTAATGCACTGCCTTCAAGCCTTCTCGCCCAAGCTCCGCTGTTTGGCTGCACGTAATGCTTAACACTAGACTATCTATTAATACTATGGCGCCTAACTCGACGAATATATGGCTAAAACGGCCAATAACAGCTTACCGATCCATCACCGTGGCGCCAGAATAAGGATGAAGACAACCGCAAGTGCCCTCTCACATGCTGAGACAGCGGTGAGTATCTCTGTGCAACTGACGTAATCAGGGCGCGCGCTCAACCTGTCCCAATAGTGGCCTGCTACCGGGCACCTCGATGGCGACTACTGCGTTTTTGCCCAGCGGTCATTTTTTTGGGTGGACTCTTTGCCATCACGCGTTACGATATGCAGGCGATAAGATAACGGCTAAGCAGGAGAAACAGCGTTGACCACCAGATCAATAAAAATCCGGGACTGTATCCATCGAGGGCAAGGTAATAGCTGGCCTGCACCGCTGCGCTGCCTGCTACTGATCGCTTTACCGTTGGCACTGCTCGCTTGTTCAGAGGCGCCTGCGCCCGCAGCTGAGGAGCCCGCGGTTCCGCAGGTGGTGGACGTTACGGTACAAGAACTCAAAACCCGGGTGTGGCAGGGCAGTATCCGCACCTTTGGCGTCGTGGAGGCGTTGGAGGAAGTGAGTGTCGCCTCTGAACTATCGGGCACAGTACAGGCAGTGCATGTCAACGAGGGGGACTCGGTTGAAGCGGGACAGTTGCTGTTGGAGCTAGACCCGCAGAAACGTCAATTGGCCCTGCAGCAGTCAGGGCAGCAGGTCAATCGCACCCGGGCCGCGTTAGAAGAAGCGCAACTGAAACTGCAGCGGCGACGCAACCTTTCCGAGCAGGAGACTATCTCTCAGGAAGTGCTCGATAATGCCCAGCTGAACGTCGACGCAGCCCTAGCAACGCACCAGCAAGCGCTAGTCAGCCAGCAGCTGGCTGAGCGCGAACTGGCCGACACCCGTATTTTTAGTCCCACGGCCGGTCTTGTCGATATACAGGCCGTAGAAGTGGGAGAGGCGGTTATTGTCGGCGCCAGCCTCATCACCCTCCAGGCGATGCAGGGA
>ENA-OSJC01000306-OSJC01000306.1-marine-metagenome-genome-assembly--contig:-NODE-306-length-50049-cov-13.609701_pt1 | contig 50049 bp, 48 predicted proteins | sample MGYA00237885_ERZ534234 | MGnify/ENA primary metagenome ERZ534234 (study PRJEB26413, sample SAMN06343907) | marine metagenome | isolation source: coastal waters | place: Atlantic Ocean: West Antarctic... | reverse complement strand
TAACCAGCCTAGATCACAGTGTATGGTTTCATCAAACCTGCGATGTGTCTGACTGGATGCTGTTTGATCAGCGCAGCACCGCTGCCGCTGACGGCCGCGGCATGAACGAAGGAGAAGCTTATGATCGAACAGGTAATCTGGTTTTCAGCACGAGTCAAGAATCGATGCTGCGGCGGATTTAGCGCTCCTTCATTCGCAAATTTAACGAACAATATTTTGGGCGTACAATTCATCGATGTCTGTGTCGCTCAAGCCTAGATTCGAAAGTACTTCTCGAGTGTGCTCCCCGAGTAGAGGCGCTGGGCCGGAAATCACCGCTGGCGTTTCAGAAAACCTGGCAGCTGGGCGGGGCTGACGAACGGCGCCGAGGCCGGGTTGATGCATTTCTTCAATAAGCTTGTTGGCAATAATCTGTTCGTGTTGAAGTAATTCTTTTCGACTCAGCACGGGCGCAGACGGCACACTGTTTTCATCCATGACCTTTAACCAGTGAGCGGTTGGTTTTGTGGCGATTACCTCGGCGGTTAAATTAAGGCGTTGCGCATTATTTTTAACGCGTCCGGCGGGTGTATTGAAACGCTCATCCGCCAACCATTCTTCTTTATTGAGGGCTTTACACATGCCCTGCCACTCTGCATTTGAAATGGCACCGGCGGTGATATATCCGTCGCTTGTTTCAAAAATGAGATCCGGTGCGAGTTGCGGTGGGACCTTGTCTTCGTTACCGATGATCGTATAGCCCGCCATACCCTCGGCCCAAGTGAGGGAAATCATTGCGTCAATCATAGCGACTTTGACATGTTGGCCTTTGCCGGTCCGCTCTCTTGACAGTAGTGCCGCGGTGATGGCCTGTGCCGCGGTTAAACCCGTTGTCTTGTCTGGAATGACTGTGCGGATCATTTTCGGTCGACCCGTCTCTCTATCTCGCTGAATATCCGCTAAGCCTGATAAGGATTGAATGACAGGGTCGTAGACCCGCTTGTGTGCGTAAGGGCCGGTTTCGCCAAAACCAGAGATCGAACAGTAAACAATATTGGGGTTAACCTCCGTGACGGTGTCATAGCCTAATCCCATGCGTTCGATGGCGCCGGGTCGAAAGTTTTGAACCAGCACATCCGCTTCCGCCGCCAGTCGCATGACGAGCGCTAAGCCCTGAGGCGTTTTAAGGTCGACTGCGATGCCTTTCTTGCCTCGGTTGGCGGAAAGAAATGAGGGTGTAATACCATCGCCACCACCCATAGCGCGGACGATATCACCGTGAAAGGGTTCAACTTTAATGACATTGGCACCCTGGTCTGCCAACCACATGGTTGCCAGTGGTCCAGAAAGAACGGCAGAGAGGTCGAGTATTTTGAATCCGTCGAGGGGGCCTGTCATTTTTGATCCATCAAAGTTGTCACTGAATTGAAAACTATGTCACATTGGACCGCATAGCATCAACCAACGCGGTTGAATAACATTGATTGCCGTCAGCTGCTAGAGTGACGGACGCGGTAATTGAATTAGCCTGTAGGCGAGGGAACCGTTTGAAACCATTGACCGTTTGGGGTGTAGGTACAACACGAACGATGCGCGTGCATTGGTTGATGTTCGAACTGGGTCTAGATTATGAAACCCAACGTATCGAATCTCGCACGGGCGAAACGCAGGATCCTGCATATCTGAAAATCAACCCGAAACAGAAAATCCCCAGCCTGGTTGATGGCGACCTTGTGGTGACCGAGAGTACGGCCATTATGCGACATCTTCGAAGATGCTATGACACCTTAAAATACGATGAATACCAGCAGTCAGTCGAAGGCCAAGCGGCGTACGATGAGTGGCTTTCATTTATGTTGATGGAATTAGACGCAACCTCTTTGTATGTTGTTCGGCGCCACAGGGATCTACATCAGATTTATGGTAAAGCCGACAATGCTGTTTCTTCTTCAATCGCGTACTTTGAGAAAATGATCACGTCAGTTGAAGACAGGATAAAGGGTCGACAGTTTCTGTGGGGTTCGCGATTCTCGGAGTTGGATATCCACTTGACGATATTGTTGGACTGGGCAAGTGCAGTAGATGCAAAAGTGCCTGAAGCCTTCGTCGCATACCATAGCGAGATGACGCAACGAGGGGCCTATCTTGCGGCCCGCAAGTTCAACTTCGGCGAACTGCAGTTGCCTACGATTCCCGTCTAGTTGTTATTGGCTTATGCCCACGGTTTTCGAGGCGTGACGATCGGGAAGCGTCGTTCGAACTGATCAAATAATTCACGAAACTTTCCAAGCGCCTCAAAATCACCTGACATTTCTAGCTCACCACTCTCCAGTAGTTGCATCGCGTCGGTATTGCCCGTCATCATGAACTTGAAATTGACTGCGCTCATCCTCAAGGTTGCATTAGGTTTTTGGTGCTGTTTACCCGTGAAAGCATGAAGAACAGCGTTTTCGATTGAGAGAAGTGTTGGTTCGCTATCCGTGAAATCAAGATTCAAATGTATCACCAAACCATCCGCACTTGGGCCGTTAAGACGCACGGCCATTGTTTGATACAGGTTCTCCAACGGCATTGATTTAGCCATACTGGCGGTGGCACCAAACGCGGCACCCTTGGGTAAGCCTTGTCGTAGTTCCAGTGCGCCACAGAGATAGAAATTCCGCCAAGGACCTGACTCCGACTGATAACCTAATTGCTCTAACGTATCTGCCTGTAAAGCACGTGCATTGAAGTGATCGGGTTCTGCCATGACGACATGGTTCAAGACTTCAGCGACCCAGCGATAATCGCCAGCGTCGAAACAACCTCGCGCTTTCTCAACGATGGCGTCAGCGCCCCCCATGAACTCCAGATAACGAGTTGCAACCTCGGTCGGTGGAAGGGGGAAGAGTGTTGCTGGATTGCCATCGAAAAAACCGAGGTATTTAACGTACACGGCGCGCGCGTTGTGATGCACGGTGCCGTAATAATCTCGATTGTAGAATTCCTTACCGAGGCTCTCTGGCAACTTAATTTGTTCAGCGATCTCTTCTTTGATGTAACCGTGATTAGCCAGACGAAGTGTTTGATCATGAATGTACTTATACATATCGCGTTGTTTCTTGAGGTATTCGATAGCCTCTTGGCGGCCCCATATAGGCCAATGATGACTGGCGAATTCAACTTCGAGTCGATCGCCGAATAAATCAATGGACTCATTGATTTGAGCCGCCCATGCCAGAGCATCACGCACCTGCGCACCCCTCGGTGTGTAGAGGTTGTGTAGATGGTGGGAGGTGATCTCTGACATACACAGGGCTTTGAATTGCGGGAAGTAAAATACCATCTCGGCTGGCGCTTCTGACCCTGGCGTCATCTGAAACTCAATATCGACACCGTCAATGTGACGGGTTTCGCCGGTTTCTTTGATAAGGTCATTAGGAATGATAAACCCGGTGTTGCCCATTGAAAGGGCGGCACCTAATCCGGTAGTCACAAAGCCTGTTGGAGACGACGGTAGCAAATTGCCGTACATGTAGGTTGCGCGGCGGCTCATGACATTACCGGCAAGCACGTTTTCGGATAGCGCTTCGTTGACGAAATGTTCCGGTGCAATCATTGCAACTTTGCCAGATTCAGCATCTTCGTGACTCATGACACCGAGAATGCCGGCGAAATGGTCAGCGTGACTGTGCGTAATAATGACAGCGACAACGGGACGTTCGCCGAGTTCCTTATTTGCCAGTGCCAAGCCTGTTCGAGAGGCTTCAGTTGATGTAAGGGGGTCAATAATGATCCAGCCAGAGTCACTCTTTATGAGTGTCATATTGGCAATATCAAACGAGCGAATCTGGTAGATGCCAGGAACGACTTCGTATAGGCCGTGATTTAATGCGTTGAGTTGCGCCTGCCGCCAGAGTGATGGGTTAACGGTCTCGGCGGGTTCGTCATTTAAGAAAGACAAACCCTCGAGGTCAAAGGCTGCTCGGCTGCCGGAATCGTGTGCAATAGTGATCGGGTTAAGGGTTGCGATAAAGCCCTTTTTAGCATTATCAAAGCTTCGCCGGTCCGTGAAGTCGAGTTTGTTGATAAATCCCTGATTTATCTTCTTTGTCGCTTCAGTCGCGGGCTTGGGTGATATGAATTCTTTGGGTAGTGCCTGATAATCTGTCATGGGACCGGTCCATTTATTTTTATTGTTTTAGCTCATTATTCTGAGCTTACATGCATCTTTCGTTCAATGTGAGTGATTCACTGTATGCAAATAGCATAGTGCCTTATACGTTGGCGTTAAACTTTGAATTTAAGTAAAGAGATGTTAGCGTGCGTCGCCTTTCAGTTGCTGCACGCAAACACTGGGCTTTTTTCACTTAATCGTATAAGTGCAGTTTGTCAGTCTATCAAAATGAATAACACTAAGTTAAAGAATCTTAAACCATGTATTTGAGTGTATGAATTTGAACCGATGTATCTGACTATCCTGTTAGAAACAGCCAATGTTACCGGGCCCATTTTCATTTTGGTGATCTTGGGTGTCTTGCTGAAACGCATCGGCTTTATTTCTGATGCGTTTGTACAGTCCTCGTCAAAATTGGTGTTCTCTTTGTGCCTGCCAGTTTTGTTGTTCACGACGATCTCACAAATCGATCTTGATGAGAGTTTTGATCTCGACGTTTTTAATTTTAGTATCGTTGCGAGTTGTCTAACATTTACGCTAAGTTGGTTAGTTGCTGTTATTTTTGTTAAACCGCGCAAAGATAGAGGCGTGTTTGTTCAAGGTAGTTTTAGAAGCAATTTAGGGGTGGTGGGCTTAGCTTTATGTAGTAATGCCTTTGGTGCTGAAGGTCTGGTGCTCGCATCGTTGTTACTGGCAAGTATGACCTTCACCTATAACATTCTCTGTGTGTTGGTGTTGTCATATTATAATGCCGATCAAACGGTAACCCTTAGAGCCGTTACTCTCGATATTTTAAAAAACCCTTTGATCATATCTATCGCTATCGCGGTGCTGGTGAACGTGCTGAGTATTCCCATACCAACAATATTGCTAAGTGCTGGTGACTATCTAGGTCAACTTGCGTTGCCTCTGGCGCTATTAGGGTGTGGCGCGGGCATGAATCTTCGGGCACTTAGGTCCTCATCGACACTAACGGTGCTCGCTGTATTGCTAAAAACATTGCTGTTGCCGCTAGTTGTCACATTGCTGGCCTGGCAATTAGGTTTTACAGGGTTGTCTCTCGGCGTATTATTTTTGCTGTTTGTGAGTCCCACGGCGACGGCCAGTTTCATTATGGTGAAATCCATGGGTGGCAATGATGTGTTGGCGGCGAATCTCATTATGGTGACGACGCTGGTCAGCATATTCACCTGTAGTTTAGGTTTGTTTTTGTTGCGTGTGTGGAATTTGGTATAGCACTAATAGATGAAAAATAAGCAGCAAGTACACCCCGTTATTGTAAAAAGCCGACAGCGTCAGCATGACACAATAACGGGGTATCGTACGCAGATCGAAAATATGTCAATAAAACAGACGACTTCGCTCAGATAATTATGCCGCTAAGCCCTGAAGCTTTGCTGCTTGCTGACGTAGCAATTCAGGTGAACCCAATAACTGTCGGTTGAAACCAATGCGTTTAAACCAATAGTGCAGGCCCACGAGATCAGTGAAACCCATGCCGCCATGAACCTCCGTCGAGGTTTTTGCAACGAACTTACCGACTTCACTGATGTGTGCTTTTGTATGACAGGTTGTCAGGCGCGTTTCTTCCGGCAGGTGATCGTAGGCATGTGCGGCATACCAGACCATTGATCGACAGGGCTCAAGCCCCGCCGTCATTTCGGCACACATATGTTTGACTGCTTGAAAGGACGCGATCGGGCGATCAAACTGTTCTCGCTCTTTTGCGTAGGATACGGCTTGATCAATCATATTCTGGCCTGCACCGAGAGTGTCCGCCGCGAGCATGATTCGGCCGATATCCAGGGCGCGATTGAAATCTTCTGTGTCGTTGGAGATGAGCTCAGCGGCGGTGTTATCAAAGACCAATTCACAGGTCGTGCGCGTCAGATCGATGGTTGCCATGTTCTTTCTTTCGACAGCGTCTGCAGCGACCAAATACAACTGTTGATCATTGGTTGCGACCAAGTAGTAGTCTGCATCAATGTCTAATGCAAACAGGCTAAGCCCAGACAGCTTATTGCCCGATGCGCTGACGCCCGCTTTGTCTTTCGCCGCGATAGCCTCGCCAAAGGCAATACCGATACGACAAGTGCCGGCGGCGATATTAGCGATGAGGTCATCGCGTTTACCGGCAAGTGCAATCGGTGCCATGATAGCGCTACTAATGAACGGTGAAGGTGTGACGTGATAACCGAGAAGCTCGGAAATAATGGCCGCTTCAACAGCGCCAAGTCCGACACCGCCTTTATCCTCAGGGATTATCAGGGCGGGAATGCCAAGTTGAGCTAGACCTTGCCAGACCGCTTTGTCGTTCTTGTCTGCGGTAGCGACTTTTCTCACTTCATCCAGGGGTACTTGTTCGTTGAGAAACCGGTTAACCGAATCCTGCAGAAGTGTCTGTTCTTGTGATAATCCGAACTCCATAATCTTCTCCTACCTACTGAGCTGGTCTAGGTTCACGGGGCATTTCAAGACCTCGCTCGCTGATAATATTTTTTTGAATTTGTGAGGTGCCGCCACCAATGATCAAGCCGAGTTGATACATATATTGGCTTTGCCAAGTGCCATTGTTGCGAGTGTATTCGTTGTCGCCGTAGGCCAGTCCGAGTTCTCCAAGTACGTCAATCGCTAACCCTTCCAGATCGTGACGTAACTCAGTACCTTGCAGTTTGACAATCAATCTTGCCAACGAGGCATCCTGACCTTCATTTAAGCGTGAAGAAAGGATGCGCATATCATTGAATCGCATTGCCATGATTCGACCTTGCAATTGCATTAAACGATCGCGGAAGACAGGGTGGTCGATTGCCTTCTCGCCTGCGATAGTTTCTTTTTGCATAAGCTCGATCAGTGAGTTCAAACGGGACAATGCCGCGTCAGGATTGCCCAGCATGTCGCGCTCGTGTCCAAGAATCGAGTTTGCTACCTGCCAGCCCTGGCCACGATTCCCGACAATCTGGTGTGCCGGAACACGAACGTCGGTGAAGAACACTTCATTAAAGTTAGCAACGCCTGTCATATCGACCAATGGTCGAATCTCGATGCCCGGTGTGTCCATGCTGAAAAGCAGAAAAGAAATACCGTGATGTTTCTTGGCGTCAGGTTCCGTTCTTACCAGACAGAAAATCCAATCTGCGAGGTGGGCTGTACTGGTCCAAATCTTTTGGCCATTGATGACCCACTCGTCTCCATCCATTACTGCATTGGTCCGCAGGCTTGCCAAATCACTGCCTGCGCCGGGTTCTGAATAACCCTGGCACCAGACCATGTCACCTTCGATTGTCGGTTTGACGAATTTGAGTTTCTGCTCTTCATTACCGACTTCTAGCAATGTTGGAACAAGCATTGAGATACCTTGGCCGCCCATACCACCTTGAATACCCGAATCTGCAAATTCCTCAGCGATTATGCGTGATTGAATAATGTCTGGCTTAGCACCATAGCCACCGTAAGCATCGGGTATTGTTCGTGCGGTATAGCCGTTTTCGATGAGGGTTTTCTGCCATTGTTTGGCAGCCGCTGCGTTTGAACGACTGGTTGGCGCGCTCTCCCGGTTATTAGCAATGAAGTCTTTGACTTCCGTACGGAAAGTTTCGTATTCCGCTCCAAATGAAAGATCCATTTCTTTCTCCCATGATTTAGCAAAATAATATACACCAGAATCGTGGCGAAGCGGCAATGTCGATAAAACTATGGTTCTGTTGATTGATCCCCTATTGCACCGGTGTATGCTTCATTGGTATCTGCTTCGTATTGACCTGTTTATGTTGGCCGCCTTATAACCCTAATCCAAATGGGGTTGAATTGTGATTGCCTTCAAGGGAGACTCTGCGCCTCGCTGTAGAACATTAATGACGGCAGAATAAACGTAATAGTTTCGAATCAAATAGGAGTAACAAATGACAGTTAAAGTGGGCGATAAAGTTCCGGCAGCAACAATGAAAGTAATGGGTGCGCAAGGTCCTGCGGATTTGACCACGGCGGAATTGTTTGCCGGCAAGAAAGTTGTGTTATTTGCTGTACCCGGTGCATTTACACCGACCTGTAGCGCCGCTCATTTGCCGGGTTTTGTCGTTAATGCTGACAAAATTAAGGCTAAAGGCGTAGACACCATCGTCTGTCTGTCCGTCAATGATGCGTTTGTTATGGATGCGTGGGGCAAGGACAAAAATGCTGAAGAGCTTGTGATGGCTGCCGACGGTAACGGTGACTTTACTAAAGCCATGGGTCTTGAGCTTGATGGGTCTGGATTCGGCTTAGGACAGCGATCTCAGCGTTACGCTATGATTGTTGAAGATGGCGTTGTGACAACACTAAATGTTGAGCCTGGCCCTGGTTTTGAGGCTTCATCGGCTGAAAAAATTATGGAAGCTCTCTAGCAGCACTCTAAGCAGCTCTGTAAAAGGCTCAATTGAAGCGCTACAGCTAAATTGAAGCGTTAGGCTCGATTCCCAACGGGATTCGTCGACATACCTAACTGTGATTGGTTTCGTCGATAGACAAGCCGATAGAATGCCCGTTTCGAGCGGGCATTTTTTTGCCTGTATTTTTTCCAATTAATTTTTTGGTGAGCAAACGTGATTGTTGAAAGTTGGGTCTTATGGACAATTCTTGCATCTTTTATGCAAGCTGTTCGTACGGCCGGTCAGAAACAACTTACGACGAACGTTACGCCGTTGGCCGCGACGCTGGCACGGTATCTCTACGGCGTGCCGTTTGTTCTCGTGTGGCTCTGGTTTACCTCCGACGGCCAGTTGTCAGCGCTACCGGACCTTAATCTAAACTTTTTAGTTTCCGGATTGATCGCAGGTGTGTTGCAAATTTTGGCAACGCTGTTGCTAATTCGTTTGCTTGGCTTGCGGAACTTCGCCGTTGGCAGCACCTATGTCAAAACCGAAATTCTCCTGACGGCTATTTTAGGCTTCACCTTTTTTGCGGAACAGATTACGTTGATGGGGTTTGCTGCCATTGTGATTTGTGTCGTTGGCCTTATTCTTATCTCAGTTTCTAAGTCTGGCGGTTTGGCGAGCCTTTGGAATCAGTCTGCTATCTACGGATTAGCAGCTGGCTTGTGTTTTTCTCTGACTTCTTTGTTCCTGCGGCGGGCAAGTCTGTCCTTTGGTATTGATGACGCGATGTTTACGGCCAGTATCACTTTGGCTTATATGGTCACGCTGCAATGTTGCATCACATTTGTTTGGGTGCGTCTGCAGCAGCCAGGGCAAATAACGAAACTATTGAAGCTTTGGAAGCCTGGGTTTTTTATCGGCGTGACGAGTGTGGCGGGTTCTATTGGTTGGTTCACGGCGATGACATTGGAGTTTGCGTCCTATGTAAAAACCTTAGGCCAGCTGGAGTTTCTTTTTACGCTGGCGATATCTATTCTTTACTTTCGAGAGCGACCCACACCCATGGAGTTCATGGGTATGGGACTGATCATTTTCGGCGCCGTTATCTTACTGTTAACTTAGCGCCGCTTTTTTATCTTACCTGCGGCGCTCTCTAACCTTGCCTTGCGGCGTTGGCAACCTCAGCGATTTTGTCTAGCTGCTTGAGTACCCCATCAGAAGAGGTTTGCGGTAGGCCAAAAATCATGTCGGTAAAACCCTGGTCGATTCGCCCTTTGACGAAGTCAAGATCAGCGGGCGCACCGAAGAGGGCGATGTCCATATCCTTTGCGTTTCGACCTTGCTTTTCACAGGCTGTTTGAAGTTGCTCCATACCACCGCTGCCCGAACCACCGATGGGCATCCAGCCGTCACAGTATTCTGCGATACGATCGAAGGCCCACTTCGAGTTTGCGCCAAGCCAAATGGGTGGCCCTCCAACTTGAACGGGTTTGGGCCAGCACCAAATGGGGTCGAAGTTGACGTACTCACCATGGAATTCTGCTTCATCCTTTGACCATATTTCTTTCATCGCTAGGATTTTCTCGCGTACGATTGCCCAACGATGCTTAAAACTAGCGCCATGATTTTCCATCTCCTCAACGTTCCAGCCTGCGCCAATACCGAAAATAAAACGCCCGCCAGAGATTTGATCCAGTGATGCGATTTGCTTTGCGAGCGTTATGGGGTCTCGTTCGATCACAAGACAGATACCCGTGCCAATTTTTATTCTCGAGGTCACGGCAGCGGCGGCTGTCAAGGCAACAAAAGGGTCATGACTGCGCCAGTACCAGTCTGGCAAGTCGCCGCCGCCGGGAAAAGGCGTGGTGCGTGCGACAGGAATGTGTGTATGTTCAGGAAAAAAGAGTGAGTCCAAACCGCGTTCTTCAACTGCTTTGGCAATCTCGACCGGTTGAATGGTTTGATCTGTAGGGAAAATCTGCACACCGAAATTGGCCATTGGGTTCATATCCGTTTGTGATAAGGACGACCACAATACTACTGGAGAAAAATGGGTGCCAGTATTTGCGCTGGATATGATGGGATAAACTCGGATGAATATCCTAAAGTTAGTATCTGCTGGGCGTATTAATGGCAGATGTCCCCGACAATCCAATTCTAAACCGAAGCCCAGCTGTTAGCGTTAAGCTCTCTTGTTTGTAATTGAATGCAATCTTACCCGCGACTCATGTATTGTAGCGTTTGAATAGGGCACCTATTGATCCTAGACAGAAAAGTAATGCTTAATAAATAAAGCGACGATTCTAGTCATTGATGATCAAACGATGTTACTGCGTGTAATGCAGTGGATGCTTTCTGACAATTATCTGATGAAAACGCGCCCAACTCGCTTCGTTGAAGCTTTGACTCGTGGCTATTTGACAGAATGAGATAAAATTCGAGAGACAGCCAAATCCCTTGTAGATCATAATGTTTCGCAAGGTTCTTTTTGCCATCATCTACACAGGCTATTCTGATCGACATTTTTTTAAAGATTGCAGAACTAAACCGATAAAGCTGCTGCGTTTATTTTTACGCACCACAATGCTAACCCTATGGATAAAGGATCACTATGACGCCCACCTGTTTTACCGTTGATATTAGAGACAATATTGCCCACATCGTGCTGTCACGGCCAGAGAAGCTCAACAGTATGAATCCAGCTTTTTGGGATGAGCTTCCGCAAATTGTTGCAGATATTGATGATAATGCTCGAGCCAGGGTGATTGTCATTTCCTCGACCGGGCCACATTTTACTGCAGGGCTAGACTTAGATTCGTTTATGGCGAGCGATAGCGAATCAGCTGACGCCGATAAGGCAGCAATCACGCCGGATCCTAAGCGTCATCGAATTAAGGGCGAACGCTTCTATCAAAACGTTAAGCGGATGCAAAAAACCTTCAATTGTCTTGAAGACTCTAGAGTACCTGTTCTCGTCGCGATTCAGGGTGGCTGCATTGGTGGCGGCGTCGACTTTGCGACGGCTTGTGATATGCGTTATGCGTCCGCCGAAGCATTTTTTACGATCTATGAAATCAATATTGGCATGACAGCTGATGTGGGTACTTTTCCACGTTTAGTTAAGCTGATCCCAGAGGGTATTGTGAAGGAGCTCGCCTATACAGGCAGACGCATGTCTGCGCAGGAAGCTAAAGATGTCGGTCTGGTCAATCACGTTTATGAAACGCAGGCTGATATGTTGGCGGGTGTTATGGAAATTGCGAAAGAAATTGCCAGCAAAGCACCCTTGGCCATTTACGGTTGCAAACGAATGATCAATTACTCCAGGGATCATAATACGGCCGATGGCTTAGACTACATCAGCATATGGAATGCCAGTATGTTGCAATCAGAAGAGATGGGCGAAGCCATTAGTGCCAAGGCTGAGAAACGCGATGGTGATTTCGTGAGTCTTTCTAAAATGAACGGGAAGTGAAATATTTAGCGAACTGATCTTCAGTTTCTAGCATGGTTAGCCAATAGCGAGCCGGGTTCGATCAATATAGAAAGACAGGTAGTCTTTGAGCCCGGCGACTTCAGGATAAGGCGCTTCGTAACTCCAAACAATATTCTCGCCCGTGTGATCAGCGTCAGCTGTTTCTGAGTTTAGCGTCCAGTAGCTGGCATGGCCCTTGAAAGGGCAATAGGTAGAATGTTGGGTTTTGGTAAATAGGGACAGATTTACATCTTGACGGGGAAGATAGTAAACCGCTTTGTGCATGGACTCTTTGATCACAAGTGCTTGAGTTGACGTTGCGATTTCGATGTCGCCAAAAAAAATGCTTATAGATGCCTCTGTCGGCGTCATCGTGACTGAATAGTCCGGATACTTTGCAAGGACTTTTTCTCGCGTCGGCGTGACTGGAAACTGACCCATGTTGATGCTCCTGTTGTTGAGGTTCTTGTTGAAATAGTGGTTGCGATAATGGTTGGCATTGATGTCAGTGTTGTAGTTGAATCGATTGAAATTGCAGACTGATTCATCATACGTATTCACATATGCGCACGACAAGCCGATAATGTCGTTCGTCAGACAAAATTTTGCATCGATAGCTGTTATCAAGACACCTATTAAAAGCCCTTATATGTAACGCTTATAGGTCGCTAGACGTGCAAATCGTACCCAAGAAAACGTTCATAAGGTTGCAACATGTCAGTTGAAGAGTGGAAACCGGTACAAAAAATTACAATAGACTTAGCGAAGCTGCGCCAGTATGTGGCGATAGCGAGCAACTTTGATGACTCAAATGTTGCAGCGGCACTGCCGGTAGAAAACATCAGTGCGGATAGTTTTCTTATGAGCGCCGCCGCAGCGGACTGGGCGCAGGCAGATGAGCTCAATAGCGACGACATTTCTAACCTGATCCGTTTCTTTACGCTTGCTGAAATGCAGCTGCCAGGTTGGGAAGCAGGTAAGAGCAGCCCGGTTATTTATCTGTTCAAGTTGTTGAGGAAAAAGACAGATGTAGACGCCGAAGCATTGAAAGCGCTAAGAAGTTGGATAAAGACAAACTCTGATAACCGTTACTTACCTAATGGCGCGGTGATTTAATACGCGTATAATGCGGCACTTTTCATGATTGGATAAGTATCATGGTCGATCGTACAGCAACAATAGATAGAGACACACTTGAGACGCAGATAAAGGTCGCCATCAACTTAGATGGAACGGGCGCTGTGCAATTTGATACGGGTTTGCCATTCCTTGAGCATATGCTTGATCAAGTCGCTCGACATGGTTTGATCGACCTTAATGTTGAAGCCAAAGGTGATCTTGAGATCGATGCTCACCACACGGTTGAGGATATCGGTATCACGCTGGGACAGGCTTTTAAGGCGGCGATTGCCGACAAAAAAGGTATTCGTCGCTATGGTCACGCTTATGTCCCGTTGGATGAGGCGCTATCGCGAGTCGTCATTGATTTCAGTGGCCGGCCCGGATTGGAATTCAATGTTCCCTTCGTCCGATCCCAAGTCGGCGATTTTGATGTTGATTTGTTTTTTGAGTTTTTCCAGGGGTTCGTTAACCACGCCGATGTGACCCTGCATATTGATAATCTGAAGGGGCACAATGCCCATCATCAGGTTGAAACTGTGTTCAAAGCATTTGGTCGAGCTGTAAGAATGGCGCTCGAGGCCGATCCGCGTATGGCTGATATTCTTCCTTCAACCAAAGGTGCTTTGTAGATGCAAATCATTCCAGCTATCGATTTTAAAGATGGCAAAGTCGTTAATTTGAAGCAAGGCCAATTAGACCAAACGACGACCTACTCAGACGACCCTGTTGGTATGGCGGAACATTGGGTTAGCTTAGGCACGGAACGGCTGCATCTGGTCGATCTCGATGGCGCATTTGAAGGCCGGCCGGTCAATCATGCGGCAATCAATGAGATTGCACGTAATCATCCGGAGCTAACAATACAGTTGGGTGGCGGAATTCGCAGTGCGAAAACGATTGAAGAGTACCTGAGGGCGGGTGTTAATTATGTCATTATCGGTACTAAGGCTGTAGATGAACCTGAGTTTGTCGGTGAAATGTGTCGAGAGTTTCCGGGTAACATTATTGTTGGCCTCGATGGACTGCACGGCATGGTTGCCAAAAACGGTTGGAAAGAAGTCACAGATGTGTCGGTTAAAAGTCTTGCTATGTTGTTTCAAAGTGATGGTATCGAATCTATCGTTTATACAGATATTGGCAAAGACGGCATGATGGGCGGCGTTAATCTGCGCGCAACCAAGGATCTCGCTGACAGTGTGTCTGTACCTATAATCGCGTCAGGTGGTGTCACCGACATGAAAGATATCGAAGCATTGGTCGAGGCTGATAAAAAAGTCGCTGGTGGTGTAAATGGTGGTATCAGCGGTGTGATCACAGGCCGAGCGATATATGAAGGCACTCTCGATCTTGCCGAAGCAATTGCTTACGTGAAGAATAATTCAAGACAAGTCTAATCATTCAAGGGATTTGCTCGTTGTTAAATCAGATAGCCTGAAAAAAAGCCCCGGTCAGATTGGCGCGAAAATATTATCTGGTTACTCTGCCACAGTTTGAGTTGATGTAGGCTGTGATAGCTGAAAAGAGACCAGCTCTGACGTACGAATAATCTCGATACCCATGTCTTTCATTAAAGGCAATGTTTCTTCTAAAAATTGAAGCGTAATGGGATAAGGGTGAGCGATGACCAGGGCGCTGCCTTGTGTCTTTGCGATATGAACCGCGGCTGCAAACGCCGCGCTGATGGCTTCATAACTGCGTGTGTTATCCAGAAACACGTCCCGATGTGCTGCTTTCAAGTTTGTCTCTATGGCAATCTGTTCTGCCACAGTGGCAGGCGTTGTGCGCGAATCAATGAAAAACATATCGCGCTTTTTCAAATCCTGCATCAACCAAGTCATTTGAGTGCGTTGTTCGGTCAGCCTGCTTCCCATGTGATTGTTAATGCCGATTGCATAAGGGACTTGTTGTATTGCACGCGCAATTGTATCGAGAAATTCATGCTCGGCTTGCTGCTCATTTAACGTGTTAGGGCTGTCTGGGAAGTTTGAATGGTTCGTCATTGGCAGATGAACCATCACTTCCTTGTTGGAAGCGTGTGCCAAGTGAGAGATCGTTTCGGCATGAATTGAATCCGGTAGCACCGCATAAGTAATTGGCGATGAAAGGCTAACCGCTCTCTGACCATTTGAAAGGTTGTGACCCAAATCGTCAATGATAATGGCTAAATAGGCTGGCGGGTTGGAAAGGGCGATGGTGCTACCGGTACTTAGGCTGACAAGGAGTCCCAGCCACAGCATTGCTCGCAAAACAGCAGAGCGCGATATTAACATCGCTTTTTCTAACGTGATTTTGTTAACCCTGAGGTTGATATGATTTCAAACCTAGAATGTTAATGCCTTTTAGCAGGTTCAGCGCTTCATTTAGCTGATAGTCTGTTGTCGCTAGATCGATTGTGTCTGTCTTTGAATCCGTCGTCGATGCTGAATCGGATGATGATTCAGTTTCGGCATCACCGTTGCCATTGGCGAGGTGATTGGGAAGATCCTTCTCTTTAACGCGAAAAGGGTTGCGCTTAATTTTTGTTACTTTCGATCTTGCTACGTAGATATCAGGGACAATACCTTCAGCCTGAATAGATCTGCCATTGGGTGTGAAATACAGTGCGGTCGTCAGTTTGATTGCTTTGTCGTTGTTCAGTGGTAGTACCGTTTGGACTGATCCTTTGCCGAAAGTATTGACGCCCATGATGACCGCTCGGCCGTGATCTTGCAGTGCGCCGGCGACAATTTCTGATGCAGAGGCACTACCTTCATTGACAAGCACGACCATTGGTAGCCCTTTGGTTGAATCCGGCGTTGTCGCGCTAAATCGCAAGTCAGCATTTGCGAGTCTGCCCGTTGTATAAACAATGAGCCCCTCGTCAATAAAGAGATCTGAGACCTCGACCGCCGATTGGAGTACCCCGCCAGGGTTGTTTCTTAGATCCATAATGAGGCCGGTTAAGTTACGCTCTGCTGCGAGCTTTTTAATCGCTTTGTCGACCTCTGCACCAGTGCCGCTTTGAAATTGAGCAATACGCAGGTAGCCGTAGCCTTCTTCAACAAACCGATGTCGAACCGACGCAATTTTAATGACTTCACGTGTTAGAACGATTTCCTGCGGCTTCGGTTCTCCATCGCGTAAGACCGTTAGCTTCACTTCACTGCCGGGTTCACCTCGCATGGATTCGATAGAGTCGTTTAAGCTAAGACCTTTTACGGGTGAATCGCCTAATTGTATGATGAGGTCTCCGGCTTGAATACCGGCGCGTTCAGCGGGTGTATCATCCATCGGCGAGACGACTCTTAGAAAGCCGCCTTCCATAGAGACCTCGAGACCTAAGCCCCCGTAGTTGCCTGTTGTGTTTTCTTGAAGATCAGAAAATGTTTCGCGGTCTAGATACGCGGAATGCGGATCAAGTTGAGACAACATGCCTTTGATTGCATTTTCGAGCAGTGTTCTGTCGTCAATTTCCTCAACATAGGCTTCACTAATTCGATTGAATGCTTCTGCGAATACCCTAAGTTCGTTGAGAGGTAGGCGTGGACTTAATTCAGTGTTACCGCTGCTTTTTGTCCGTTCGCTTGGTGCCTCGAGTAGATCAGTATCTTGGTGCTCGATTGATTCATTGGGTGTTAGGCCTTCGGCTTGAGGTTCCGCATACAATGAGCTCGTCGTGAGAGCTGCAGCTAAGGCAATAGCCACAGTAACCGGCGATAGGTTGGATAAGTTCATTCAATATTCCTCGTTTGACTCATGCGGCCTTTGCTTGGCTGCGAATCTGACACCATTGTTGCGGGTTGGATGGTTTGCCTGCATTGCGAATTTCAAAGTAGAGGCCGGATTTTGATTGTCCGCCACTATTGCCTACGTTGGCGACCAGATCGCCCGCTGCGACCCAATCCCCCGTTTGACGATACAAGACCTGATTGTGTCCGTACAGAGACATGTAACCTTCTCCGTGGTTTATAATCAATAGTAGACCGAAGCCCCGCAGCCAGTCTGAGAAAACAATGCGTCCATGGTGGATAGAATAGATTGGATCTCCTTCTGCCGCGTCGATAAATACACCATTCCATTTTTGTTTGCCGTCACTCTTGCGTGTACCGAACCGATGACTGATTTTGCCGGCTACCGGTAGAAGCATTTCACCTTTGACGCTCAAAAATGGTTTTGATTGCTGTGGCGTGGGGATGCCGTCGATGCCGACGGTGATGCGTGACAAAATGGCTTCAAGCTGTTCTCTGTCCGCCAGTTTAAGTTTGATTTCACTGCCCGTTTTCTTGATTTCTAGTTTGAGTCCGGCCAGCGTTTTTAGCTTTTCTTGTTGTGCGCTTCTGAGGCCGGCTTGCTCGGTCTGTAGTTTCAGCTGGCGTTGCTTTAGTTGCTGATTCCTTACAAGAATTTCGTCCTCGATCACAGCGAGATCTCGAATAGTCACTTCGTAGGTTTTTATTTGCTTGATTCTAGCTTTGTTAAAGTGGTCGTAATAGGTGAGCATGCGACTGATTTGATTCGGGTCTTGTTGATTGAGAACAACTTTTACATAGGGTTGATTGCCGAGTTCGTAGGAGGCTCTAATTTGGCTGCTGATGAGTGATTGTTGCTCACGTTGACTGCCAAGCAGATCGTTTTGTTGATCACCTAAAGATGATAAATTGTTCTGGGTCTCTTTTAGATCGTTCTGAAGTAGCCGAATATTATTTAAGATCTCACTAATTTTTTTCTCATTGCTTTCAAGATTTTGCTCCAAGGATGACTTTTGACCTTCGGTCGATTCCAGCAGCTTTCTAAATTTGGTTATCTCAGTCTCGAGTGCTTCCAGCTTTTGCTGGACTTCAATAGGATCCGGGCTTGAATCTTGTGCAAACAAGGGCGTGTGTGTGGCGAATAAAACACACAATAAGGTGAACTTGGCCAGCTGGATTGGTCGCATGGATATCCTTGAGCGGTGAAGTTAAATGAAAAGTGATTTGCCGGCGTATTGGGCAGACATAATTCCCGCCTCGCTTGGTTTACTCACTCGGTTTCTTGGTTCGGAACGTTCGTTGGGTTTTTATCCTTTGTATCGTTCGTGCATTCCAACCGTGTGTACCATTATTAAAGCGTGTTTCGCCTGTTCTTTATATAATGCGTATGTAACTCGTCACGATGACTGAATTAAATCAGTTGCTAGTGCTATTAGGTACAAAAAGAGAACGGCCTGTCATTTCTTTCGGCTGCTCTAGATCCATGAGTGATAGCAGCGTTGGTGAGACATCCGATAGTGTTCCATCATTGCTGAATCTGACGTGGCGATCACCGACGTAAACCAATGGAACCTTTTCTGACGTGTGAGCCGTATGGGCCTGACCAGATTTATGGTCGTTCATCATTTCAACGTTACCATGATCTGCGGTAATCAGGCAGTGTCCGCCGACAGAATTCAGGGCAATGATGACCTGCGTCAAACTCTCATCTAGACATTCAACCGCTTTGATCGCTGCTTCTAAATTTCCTGTATGGCCGACCATGTCGCCATTTGCGTAATTACAGACAATCAGGTCGGTGTCGCCGGATGTAATGGCTGCAATAAGTTCGTCAGTGACTTCGGGCGCGCTCATCGCTGGCTGTAAGTCATAGGTTGCGACATCAGGTGACGGTATCAGTTTGCGCGTTTCGCCTGCGAACGGATCTTCTCTGCCGCCTGAAAAGAAAAACGTGACGTGAGCATATTTTTCCGTTTCAGCCAGTCGAAGCTGTTGCTTGCCAAGTGAAGCGATGTACTCGCCAAGACTATTTTGAATGCCCATTTTCTCAAAGGCACTCGGTGCATCGATAGATGCTGCATACTGGGTTAGGGTGACATATTGCGCGAGCTTAGGACGTCGCTTTGTCGCGAATGAGTCGAAGTCTTTATCGACGAACGCGCGGCTAATTTCACGGGCTCGATCAGCCCTGAAATTCATGAATAACACGCCGTCGCCGTCTTTGACCGTAACCGGCTTGTTGTCAATGTGGATGCTGGTAGCTTTCACAAACTCATCGGATTCATCTCTATCGTAAGCGGCCTGCAGCGCTTCGATAGGGTTGTCGAAGGCATAATCTGAATCCGCATCAACGATTAGACTGAAGGCTTGCGCCACTCTGTCCCAGCGGTTGTCTCGATCCATCGCGTAGTAGCGACCGATAATCGATGCAATACCAGCCGTCATATTGTGTTGGCTAGCGAGCGCCTGCATATGCTCTTGCATCATTTCTAAAGAGGCGGTTGCTGATTTGGGTGGCACGTCACGTCCATCTAAAAATGCATGTAGATAAACGGCGGATACGCCTTTTTCGATAGCCAGTTCGACGGCAGCTTTCAGATGATCTTCGTGGCTATGGACGCCACCTGGGGATAATAGTCCGAAAATGTGTAAAGCATTGCCGTTACTCACAAGATCACTGACCATGCCATTGATGGTCGGATTGTCGAAAAATGTCCGATCTTCGATAGATTTGGTAATGCGGGTAAAATCCTGGTCGATGACACGGCCGGCACCCAGGTTCATATGTCCAACTTCAGAATTCCCCATCTGACCGTCGGGTAGGCCAACATCAAGTCCAGAGCCTGAAATCAAGCAATGGGGCTGCTCAGCCCAAAGGCGATCCCAAGTAGGTGTCGTCGCCAGCTTGATTGCGTTGGATTCGACTTCTTCCCGGTGACCCCAGCCGTCGAGAATAATAAGTACGTAGGGTGTTTTGCCAGGCATCGCGCGTGTCCGCTATTAAAAGCAGAATTTTACAGACTAAAGGGGTTGGAGAGAATGGGCTGGCAAGAACAATTTTTAGTGTATACTTCGCGACTTCAATTTTTGCCTTAAATATTGCGCTTATGATCGATCAAATTTTTGAATTCATCGGTAACCACCTGATCCTTGTTGGTATATTTGCTGTATTGCTGATTGCCTTCACCATAAATGAGGGTAAGCGTGGCGGTGCGACCGTCACCATTAGCTCTTTAGTCACCATGATTAATAGAGAAGACGCAACTGTGTTAGACATACGAGACAGTAAAGACTTCTCTCAGGGCCATATTATTGATGCGATCAACATGCCCTACAGTAGCTTTGAACAGCGCTCGGGCGAATTAGAAAAGCTTAAAGATAAGCCTTTGGTCGTTGTTTGTAAGATGGGCCAACATGCCGGTGCAATCGGACGTAAGCTGAAAGCGCAAGGGTTCGAAGATGTTAAGCGACTGTCGGGTGGCATGGCAGAATGGTCCGCCTCAAATTTACCCGTGGTGAAAAGCTAGTATGGCCAATTCAAATCAGCAGTCCGTCGTACTATACACAACACGTTTCTGTCCTTACTGCGTGCGAGCAAAAGCGTTGTTAAATAGTAAAGATGTTGCCTATCAGGAGTTAGCGGTTGATTCTGATCAAGGCTTACGTCGTGAAATGATTCAAAAGTCGAAGCGTACCAGCGTGCCACAGATCTGGATTGGCGAGACACACGTTGGCGGTTGTGATGAGTTGTTTCAACTGGAGCGCACAGGCACATTAGATAATATGTTACAAAAACAGGGCGAATCTATATGAGTGAGCAGGGAGATGCATCCGCTGAAGGTGCTAAATTTGCGCTGCAAAGAATTTATGTCAAAGATATTTCGTTTGAATCACCGAAGGCGCCAGATTGCTTTCGAGGTCAGTGGAAACCAAAAATTAATCTTGAGCTGAACTCATCACACAGTGACTTGGACGCAAATCTGTTTGAGGTTGTACTGCAAGTCACCGTCACAGCCAGTAGCGATGAGGACGCTGTGTTGTATCTAGCAGAAGTCCAACAGGCCGGTATTTTCATGATTGAAGGACTTGAGGCTGACGCGCTGAAGAAAACCTTAGGCAGTTTTTGCCCTAATGTACTGTTCCCCTACGCAAGACAGGCGATTGATGGATTGGTTACAAACGGTAGCTTTCCTGCACTGATGCTAGCGCCGGTCAATTTCGATGCGATCTATGATCACGCTATTAAACAAGCCCAGACGGACCCAAAGCAGACTCACTAGAATTCTGTGCTATTGCGGTGTCACTTTTTAACAGGTGATTAGACAGAGCCTGAATAGCCCTGCTGGCGCCATGCCTCGTAAATAATCGTGGCTACCGCATTGGATAAATTCAGACTTCGGCTGTCAGGCAGCATCGGTATTCGAATCAGTTGATCCGGACTGACTGAATCTAAAACCTGCTGCGGTAAGCCGCGAGTCTCTGGACCGAACAAAACGCTGTCACCCGGTGTGAAAACAACATCGCTGTAGTTGCGGTGCCCTTTTGTTGTAATCATGTAGACCTTACTATTCGGCGCTTGATCTTGAGCGTTTTGGTTGTAGTAGTGCTGAAGATTCTCATGCACCTGCATCGATGCCCATTCGTGGTAATCCAGGCCGGCCCTGCGCAATCTTTTATCGTCAAGTTCAAACCCCAAGGGTTCAATGACATGTAAATGCGCGCCAGTGTTCGCGCAAAGTCTAATAATGTTGCCGGTATTGGGGGGTATCTCGGGTTCGTACAGAACCACATTCAGCCAGGGTGCTGCTTCTAAACTGATTGTTGGTGCATCGCTCAAAATCGTTCCTTCTTGTTCTGGTATGACATTCGGTGAAACCAAGCGCGCAGCCTAAACTATTCTGTGTCCCTCTGAAATGTTACAGATCGCTTAGCTTAGCGCTGTGTGGACGGGTGAAAAAGTGTCAGTTTGTGCGGGTTAAACTGACTGAGCCGGTGACGGATTCGCAAATTGACATTTTTTATCACCAGTTGACGCTGAGGGTTGTTGTTTTTTTGTCCTCAAATGACGCCATATTTTACGATTGATTGTACTTACAGATTCATTACAACTTTCTAAGTTATTGAATAAGTTCGCTAATTTTTCATTTCGCTGTCGCTTGCCTTCACATTTTCGAAAACTGGCACGGCTCTTGAAGTATGTATTTCAACTTTAGAATTTAAATCAGAAATACAGGACTTCATCATGAACAAGCTAAATAAAATCGCAGTAGCTATCGCTCTAACGTCTACACTTATCGCCGGTCAGGCATTTGCTGCTGAACAAGGTTTACTTGACTCAGTATCTTCTACAGGCAAGTCAGACATCACGTTTCAGATTATCGATCAAGTTCAAATCACTGAAGTCGATGATATCGCTCTCGGCGCCTTTAACGGTGCCGATGCGCTAACAGGCAGTGCAGGCTTTTGTGTTTACAGAAACGGCGGTAATGGTTACTCAATGACTGTCACAGCTCAAGGTGAGACATCATTTGTTGCTCAATCTTTAGCCGCATCTGATTCGGTTGCTTTTACAGTAAAGATTGATGGCGATGACGATGCATCTGATCAAACAGCTTTCACTTACGGTGCAACATCTTCAACGTACAACGGTAGTTCATTGTTAGATTGCGGTCCTACTGACAATGCTTCAATCGAAGTTAACTTTACGGCTTCAGACCTACGTGCGGCAACGACTGCAACCGATTACAAAGCAACATTGGTTGTTCTTGTAAAACCTGTTTAATCCTTCCCACGCTATGACAAGTCACATGTTGTTGTAAATTCCGGGCCGCTATTAGCGGCCTTTTTTTTGTTCAAGTTTAATCAAACATTGCCCTGTGGTAGATCCGCGATGACGCAAATAGCGGTGCCAAGAAGTGTCCTGATGTTCCCACGCGACAGAAGCGTCTAATAACTATCCAGGCAGGGTTGCTGGGCTAGTGACGCCAAAATAGATGGTTTGATGCAGTTCGTCAGGTGCTTTTATCGTCGTGATGGGTGATGGGTGATGGGTGATTGTGAATCAATTTGGTCTAATCAGCGCAGATTCAGTGTAAGAGGTTGCCTTGGTTTCAAAAATTTGGCCAGTTGGCTTGTGCTAACTAGATCGACGTTTCCTAGATTCGCAAATTGACATTTTTTATCACCAGGTGACGCTCTGGGTTGTTGTTTTTTTGTCCTCGAATGACGCCAAATTTTACAATTGATGGTACTTACAGATGCATTACATTTTTTTAAGTTATTGAATAAGTTCGCTAATTTTTCATTTCGCTGTCGCGTGCCTTCACATTTTCGAAAACTGGCACGGCTCTTGAATTATGTATTTCAACTTTAGAATTTAAATCAGAAATACAGGACTCCATCATGAACAAGCTAAATAAAATCGCCGTAGCTATCGCTCTAACGACAACGCTTATTGCTGGTCAGGCATTTGCTGCTGAACAAGGTTTACTTGACTCAGTATCTTCTACAGGCAAGTCTGACATCACACTTCAGATTATCGATCAGGTTCAAATCACTGAAGTCGATGACATCGCTCTCGGCGCCTTTAACGGTACCGATGCGCTAACGGGTAGTGCTGGCTTTTGTGTTTACAGAAACGGCGGTAATGGTTACTCAATGACTGTCACAGTTCAAGGCGAGACATCATTTGTTGCTCAGTCTTTAGCCGCATCTGATTCGGTTGCTTTTACAGTAAAAGTTGATGGCGATGACGACGCATCTGATCAAACAGCTTTCACTTACGGTGCAACATCTTCAACTTATAATGGTAGTACAACGTTAGATTGCGGTCCGACTGACAATGCTTCAATCGAAGTTAACTTTGCGGCTTCAGACCTACGAGCGGCAACGACTGCAAACGATTACAAAGCAACATTGGTTGTTCTTGTAAAACCTGTTTAATCTACGGGCAAGGTAATGAGCATCCATATTAAGGACATGACATTCGCCGTAATTATTTTTTTCACGGCGAATGTGGTTTCCGGGGTTGAGACCCTGGTTTCTAAAGCTAGCGTGAAAAGTGATCTAGAGAGTTTGATCGCTATGAGTCAGGCCGACAATCTGCACCTCAGAATTGAGCCTGCTAGCGAAGTGCAAATACCGATCAGTCAAACCGTGCATTTTTATAGTGATCAAGTTCATGTGTCGCTGTGTGTTGTCACGATGTACCAGCAGAATCTGCGCGTTGAGATTGCGCAAGGGCAGAGTCGTTTGCAGCTGCTTGCCGAATCTCTAACGAACTTGGGTAGCATCAATTCAACTCAACCTCAGGTTTTTCGGCCTGCCTGTAATGAGGATGCCGAACCAAGCTTCACGTTAAAACAAAATGAGAACGAAAAGGGGCCCTATTCTGATAGGGTTACGCTAGTTATATCACCGGAATAGTCATGCCTAAGTGGTTTTTGCTTCTGATATTGATCATCTCTGCGGATCTCGCAGTTGCAAGGGAAAGAAGCATTTTCAAGATAGAGACGCCTGTCCTCGCCCCCCTCACATGGGCTGTCGGTGACGGTGATCTTATCTGGACTGCAGAGCTATGTGTTGCTTCATCAAATTATAATAATACGACTTTTGTTTCCGGTAGTCCTATGATGATTAAACGACCATACAAGATTAGAGTGCGCGACCTCAAAGCAGATCTTGGTTACAATTTTTATCTTGATAATTTGGCAACGAGTGTCGGCAACGCGCGTGTTAAAGCCACTTTTAAATACACGGATCTGAAGAACGGAGCTGCCACTAACCAGGAATTGTTGGACGATCAGTACAAGCCGCCAGACATTATCTTCGCCGGCGAGATGCATACCGGTCAATATAAAAGCTGTCTCGATGGAAAAAATCTTCGATTAGAAATGACAATTGATGCTCTGGCGTTGACAGGCGCGCGGGCTGGCAATTATATCGGCAACTTCAGGCTGCAGGGTAGAGGGGGTACCGATGGCACCAAAGGTCAAGGTAAAGCCCTGCGTTTCGGTTTGGATATCGCTCAAAGCGTTCAAGTCAGCGGGTTGAATGATATTGAATTTGGTCAATGGGATGGCTTAGGTCCACTTTCTGCGACGGAAAGTTTCTGTGTTTTCAGTAACAACAACAATGCAGGTTATACGGTGGATATCGGGACTGATCATCAAATTGGTGATCAACACCGTATGGCGACGTCGGATAACACCACATTTATTAATTACAATTTGACGTTTGATGATAGTGAAGCGGGTGCTGGGACTTTGGTAGAAGAAGCTTTGCCGATCTCTGGGTTGGGTAATAATTCGGCAACCGATTGCGGTTCATCAAATAATGCGAATGTCACTGTGACTGTCGCAGAAACGGACCTTAGAGAAGCCGAAACTAACGAATACGACGACGTTATTACGCTTCTGATTAGGCCTGAGTGAGAAGTAATTGTATTTTTTTGGCTGCCAAGCCGGTGGTCGCGCGTACAAGGCGACGAGATACCAATTCAGTCACGAACATCGGTTAACCTACTTCTCATTGCTTTCGTTTACTAGCCCGCACTTACCCATTACCCATGCGAAATTGTATCAATCTGTGGATTTGAGACTATCTTCTTAATCGTTGTTTAACGACAAACGAGCTGATCGAACCTTACTAGCATGCCGGAAGAATCAAACTCAGGGATCTCAACGGTGCAGCTTGAAGCGCGTGTTTTGACTTCCAGTGAGGTGATGTTCGATTCAACTTCTGCTTGGAAAAGACCAAACTCATCTGTTGTGGCGATGCCAACCACACCTTTGATGAGCGCATTCTGAATAGGTTTGTAATCGATATCGACTATTTGCCCGAACGCAACCAATATTCGATTTGCATTCCATTTAAGTGTGACAACATTACCCGGATACAGGGTGACATCTTTAATCTGATCATTGAACGATATAAGCGAGTCGCCAGCAGGTGTCAGTGAAAAGCTATAGGTCTCGTAAGGTGGTAGTGATACGACGGTCTTTTTACCAATCGTTGCGTTATCCCGATGCAGCCGATTCACGTTGACCTTGAAAAAGGCGTCTTTAACATCGCCTTCGATATCTAATACAACAGCTGAAAGCGCTTGTGTTTTGCCGCCGATAGAAAACGTATCTTTATTAGCAATGATAGTCGTGTAGAAATTGGCACCGTAACTCGTCACATCGTTTTCAAGGGAGTGCACGACATCCATGTTGAGTCTGCCAAGACGAGAACCCAGCTCGAATTCCGATTCTATAGTTTTGTCGACACGGTCATCAACCGCACGCATAGACCACCTGAGATCGCTTTGATATCTATCGCCGTCACGCCAACTGGTCGCAACACTGTTTATGAAGCCATTGTCTTTTGGTTGGTCTGGGGTGTTCTCATGGAAGGCACGACTACTGATGTCAGTGTTCCAGTGGTCACCTGATATTGCTAGTCTTGCGCTGAGCAAAATTAACCATTCGCCATTATCTTTGGTTACTTGCAGGTCTGTATACATAGGCTGGCTTGCGAAGTTGAAGCTGGGGAAGTCATAGCGCATGCCAAAGTTTTCTTCAGAATCGCCTGCACGCTGATTGTATCGAGCACTGAAGCTGATAGCGCTGCGGTCAAAGGGAATTGAAACATTGATATTACCTTGAGTAGACGGCGGGCCGATTAATGCGTCAGGTCCGTCTGACCATGTTTTCATTATTCGGGCATTGATTGAGGCGAAGCCGATACGGGCATTAGCGATTATGCTGCCGCCGTATTCGTCATTTTCGCCGATGCCAACATTGAAGCGTAGATCGTGTTGGCGTCCGAGAAAAAATAACCCAGTTTCAAGTAAGGCTTGTTCATCATCGGCAATAAAGCCGATGTCGCCACCAAAATTATCATTGAGTCGCTTGCTATAACCGGCTCGTAGAATCGATCGACCGTTCTTCTCTGGTAAGACTTCATCGGAGACTTTCTCGACCTGTTCACCGATATCAAAATAGAAAAGCGGTTGATCTGCGGGTGGCAAAAGATTGGTCTTTGAATAGAATCGGGTTTCTTCCTTAACGCTGCCGAAGTTATCTCTAATGCGCAGTACAACCTCGTAGGATCCGCCAGGCATTCGGGACGTATCGAGGATTTGATTACCTGTGTCATACACACCAGTACTGATCAATCGATCATCTTTTAGAATGTCGACCCTTGAGCGACTGTTAAGAAACACTTGGATTGTATTGCCGCTCGACTGATCAAGATCTTTGCGAGTGTTCAAAGATGATGAGTAGCTAAAGCCGAGAAAATCTGACTCTCGAATGAAGATTGTTGATGAAGGGCTCGACCTAAAAATACCTGCTTGAATTTGCTTGCCGTTGAATTCGCGTTGTAGTGCCAGAGTGTCGATCGTAAGGTCTTCGGTCTTTGTTACGTTGGATATCGCGAAGAGTCGAGTTTCTCTAAAAGCGATCGTCGTCGAATTTGCAAAATTGAAGTCTTCAGTACCATTTAATGCGCCATTAAAGGTTGCGCCGGTCACATTGAGTAAAGAAAGACCTGCCTGAGAAGGCGGTAGAAACTTATTGATGACGCCGCCTTGAATGTTAAGAAGTTCAGGCGCGATAAAGATATCAGCGCGGAACCTGCTTTCGTCAAAAATCACCGCCACGTCGGTTGGTTCGATTTGCCCGCACCCTGTTTGGTTGCGGCGGTAACAAATCAGTTCGTTGTTTGATTCGAGTTCCGTCGTCAACTTCTCTAAAATTAACGCTTGCGCAATTACGCCCGGTATTTTTTTGAGGACCTCCGTTGGGGTCAGAAATTGAATGTTGTTAGGCGTGAATGTCGCCAGTGTTGACAATAAATAAGCGCCACCATAGTAGATGTCGACTTGGGTAGTTTGTGGCTCGAGTAAATTTTCGAAACCGGGCGGCACATAAAAAGATTTTTCCGTCTTCTGTCTCTTCTTCGATTTGGTGTTTGTTTTCGTTTTCACACTGGTCGTCGATGTTATTTTTGTTAGGGGGTTATCGACAGGCTTGCTAATAGGTTGCGTCGCCACATCGGGCTGACTTGTCGCAAGGGGCGCGTTATCGGCGGGTTTATTGATTGGTTCGGTAGCACCGCTCGGCTTAGTCGCTGGGTTCTCACCCTCGGCCGCGGCTTTTTTCTGATTCGACTTATTGCTTCCAGGTGCGTCAACAGTTGTGACGACGGCAATGCTCTTTGGCGGACCGTTCGACACCAAGCGCCAACTGCTAATGCGGTTTTGCAATAAAATTTTTCTGTTCGCCGGTGTGTCGGGCGCCGCCAGTCGTATCAGATTGCTGCTAGGGTCTGCAATTTTTGTAACAGTAAGGCCCAGTTTTTCTGTTAGGCGTAGTTGTTCCCGAGTGGCATATTCAATCGAACTGAAGCTGCCCATAATGAGCTGGTCGGCGCTGCTGTTTTGACTCAGTAGGCTTGAGCCTAAAAGTAGAAAAAGAAAAAATACGCGAAAGTATTGTTGAGTCATCTGAAATGAGTCAAACGCAGTTTATGGAAACACTTGTTTCTTTATCCCTTCGAAATCGCGGATTGAAAACGATACGGGTGCATCAAAGGGTAGAGGAAGTGTCCACGTATTGCCCGCATATAAGCGCTTTGTCGTTAACTCTTCGCAAGTATTGGGGTCATCAGCCTTGCATTGAATACCGTCAGAGAAAAGAATGTTCGCGTTACCCTTGTTGGAGAATGTTATTTGTTTCCCGTCCCGAGCGACTTCGAGTTTTGAGTCGGGTAGATTGGGAAGAATGATGGTGAGAATCTGATAAGCGACGACGATTCTAAGTTGGCTGTTTTCATCGTCGAGCGGCGGCACGATGGGTGTGACGTTAATTCGATAGATGCGCTCGACATCATTGCTCGCTTGTAAGTTAACAATTCGAACGAGTTTCTGACCGCCAGGGGGAACGACAAGTTTGTTCGGTGTTGCAATGAGTGTTAACAGTTTCGGGTCAGATACTTTTTCTCTGACCTCGTCATCCTCTCCGGGACGGCTTACCGCCAAAACGTCAACCTGCACGTAGATATTGTCTGTGCCGGTGTTCCTCACCTTGACGTCCTGTTTAGGCTGGCTATCTGGGTCAAATACAACAATTGAACGATCGACAAACATGTCGGCCAAACCACTCAAGGCGGTTGTGGAGAGAGTGATAAAGAGTAAACAGCGAAGTCGAATCATGGTTATTTTAACTCACTACTTGTGCATCCATTGCGAGCTTCGAGTCTAACACAGCAACGGAAAACAATTAATTTCAGTTCTAACGGTCTATCTAAAGGGGTGATACGAGCAGTGTCAATGAGCCACTAAATAATCCGGAGGTGACATTTTGGAGATCCCCAGATTTAAATGTAATTTGGATCGAGGCCCCCTCTCGACACGAACGACTGTTGTCGATGACCGGGTAGACGTTGGAGGGTATACCCGATGTCAGTTGGTCATAGACAGTATCCTTGGCAAGGCCTCTGTAGCCGACGTGGTAGTTAAGGGTTTCATTGGCCTGATTGTTAAGGATGAAGGCATTGTTGTTGTTACTTGAGCCCGCAGCAATGAGATTGTAACGCGTCGTTGAATGTCCTTTGACACAAAAGAACTCTGACAAAACAGCGTCGATTGCACGATCGATGATGTTCAACTGCACATCGTTGACGGTTTCTATCTGAACCGAAGGTAGTATGGAAAGAGAAATCTCCAACTGTCCCTCTGATCTTTGGCCAATCCTGCCGTTATCTTCAGCAAAGCCTGTGGCTGGCGCAAATGCAATCACCATGAAGATGAGTTGCAACACGAGTCGCATGTTGGCAAGACGCTCGATTGTTTTGAGTGTCACCAGCGTTGACAAGGCAGTTACCATTTCGCTGAGACGATAACAAAGAGGCTGTTGGGTAAAAAATTTCATTACAAATGGCTCGTTGGGCACATGATCAAAAACAACTGTGTCTTCGTAGTTAATTATCTAGGTAAGTGCAATGCAGGTTTTATGCCTATTTTCACTAACGGAAAATATAGGGTTTAGGAGTGAGTGGGTACTCACATCTTGTTGCTAATTGGGAAAAGGATGACAAAAAATGGCTTAAAGTGTCTGTACGATTGACGGTTGTTCAGTGGTTGTTCAATGGTTGTTCAATGGGTTGGCAGTTACTTGATGTTTTCTCGTTCTACGAGAGATGAATAGGTTAGATCGCAAGCTTGAATCGAGACCCTGCATCGAGACCCTGCATCGAGACATTGTATCAAAAGCATAGATTGGAAATTTAGATCGGTTCGACCGTCAAATTGAGATCTTCGCCATCGCGAAGCCAAGTATATCGCATTGACGCATCTTGGCATGTTCGCGTGTCGGGGTACTCTGTGCCGCCCAATAGTTCGCCACAACTCTCTGGCATTGTGTTCTGCTGCGCGATCTGTCGAAAGCTAACGAGTTGCGGTTGGATGTTTACAGAAAGAAATATGGTGCTTGTAAGCCTGTCGTCGGCAATGACTTGAGCTGCGCCAAGTAGAAATAGACAAGCTAAGACTAAACTTAGGGGTCTCTTATATTTCTTTTTCTTTTGCTGTTGCTGACGCTGCTGCATAGCGAGGGTTCAAATGCTCGAGAAACCATTAAAGGGGTAATCTTCGTGCAGTTCAACCGCCGCTTGTCAGATTTTCAGTCTAGATGTCTTCCATGTCCAGATCATTGATCTTGCGGGTCAGCGTGTTGCGGCCCCATCCGAGCAAAATTGACGCGTCGTTCTTACGACCGCCGGTCTGTTTTAATGCCGCCTCAATCATGATGCGCTCGAACGCGGGTAGCGCGTGCATTAGCAGTCCGGGGTCGCCTGCCTTATGCTGAGACAGTTTTCGACTTGCCCAAGTACGCAGTGACTTTTCCCAGTTATCATTCGGATGCCCTTGTGCTTTGTCTTGCACAAGTTCTGGCGGTAGGTCATCGATAACCACATCTTTGCCTGTCGCCATCACGGTTATCCAGCGGCAAAAGTTCTCTAGCTGCCTGACATTGCCAGGCCACGGTAGGTTGGAGATGAAGTTCATTGTCTGCTTAGTGAGGTTCTTTGCCTCTTCGTTGAGTTCTTCCGCGGCTTTTTGAAGGAAGAAATTTGTCAGCAAAGGTATGTCTTCTTGCCGCTCTTTTAATGTGGGGATGTGAATGCGAATCACGTTCAATCGATGATAAAGATCTTCTCTGAAGCGATTTTGTGCCACCAGCTCTTCCAGATTTTGGTGTGTTGCTGCGATAATTCGTACATCGGCCTGCATCGGTTCGTGTCCGCCAACTCGATAATACTCTCCGTCGGACAATACCCTGAGCAATCGTGTCTGGGTTTCTGCGGGCATGTCGCCTATTTCATCTAAAAACAGCGTGCCTTTGTTAGCCTGCTCGAATCGTCCTTTGCGTGAGACGTTTGCGCCCGTAAATGCACCTTTTTCATGACCAAATAGTTCCGATTCGATTAAATCGTGAGGGATCGCTGCCATATTCAGCGCGATAAACGTGTTGTCGGCCCTTGGACTGTGTTTATGCAGTGCCTGTGCAACTAATTCTTTGCCTGTGCCTGATTGGCCGTTAATGAGCACTGTTACATTGGACTTAGACAAACGACCGATAGCCCTGAAGACTTCTTGCATCGCGGGTGCTTTGCCGATGATTTCAGAACTCAATGAATCATTATTGGGTACCGATGTACTTTCCTGTTTTTGGCCATGGTCAATAGCTCTCTTGACGATTGCAACGGCTTCATCTACTTCAAAAGGTTTCGGAATATATTCGAAAGCGCCACCTTGGATCGAAGAAACGGCACTTTCCAAATCCGAATGTGCCGTCATAATAACGACCGGAATGTCGGGGTAGCCTGTCTTAATTTTCTCTAGTAGATCGAGTCCATCGATTCCTGGCATTCTGATGTCAGAAACAATTGCGTCAGGCTGAGAGGTCGTCAGATCTGACAGTAAATTTTTACCATTTTCATAGCAGGTGACATTTAGTCCGGCTTGGCTTAGCGCTTTATCTAAAACCCATCGAATTGATCTCTCATCATCGACAACCCATACATTGGTTGCAGTACTCATTGCTGTTGCTCCAAAGGTATAATTACAGAGAAGGCCGTTCGGCCTGGTTCACTCTCAAACTCGATCATTCCCTGATATTGATGAATGATCGATTGGGCGACCGAGAGTCCGAGGCCGGTGCCGCTTGATCGGCCGCTGATCATAGGGAAAAAGAGGTGCTCTTTAAGCGTCTCTGGAATGCCCTGGCCGTTGTCGATAATGTCCACTTTGATGACAATCTTATGCTGTCGCGCGCCCACGGTGAAAAGGCGTTCAACTCTTGTGACAAAGGTCAGTTGAGGGATGATTACTTCGTCGAGGCTTTGCATCGCGTTTCTTGCGATATTGAGGAAGACTTGAACAAGTAATTCAGGATCAATATTGATATTTGGAATACTTGGATCGTAGTCGCGTTCAATTTTGATGGGTGGCGAAGCTTCAAGCTCAATGAGTTTGCGCACTCGCTCGACCACTTCATGGATGTTGATGTCTTTGGGATTCGGTAATACCTTGGGTCCGAGAAGACGATCGACGAGCGAGGTGAGTCTGTCGGTCTCGGAAATAATAATGTCTGTGTATTGACTTAGTTCTTCGTTATTTAACTCTCTTTCAAGCAGTTGGGCTGAGCCACGTATGCCGCCAAGTGGGTTTTTTATTTCGTGAGCGAGCCCTCTGATCATTTGCCGCGTGATTTCTTGATGACTCGTAAGGGATTCGTCACGGTCAATTCTTAGGTACCGGTCAAGAGGGTAGATCTCGATAAGTAATTGCGGCCATTCATCGTCGTTCATCGGTGTGACGGCATAGTCACACGTGATGAAATGACCGTTGGATAATTCGAGTTTCACCTTACGGCGGGTAAACTTATGTCCCGTTTGAAGGGCTTCAAAGAGTATTGATTCTAAATCGTCAGATTTAACGATAATCTCAGAGATATGCTGTTTAAAGGCACGCTTACCCGAGATCTCCAACAGGCTCTCGGCAGATTGGTTGATGAACCGCAGGCCCAGACGATGGTCTAGCGATAGAACAGCGATGCTCAGGTTATTTAAAATGTGCTCTGACATTTACACTCTGATTCAATATTAGAAGTTGTTTTGTTTAATACCAAAAAGTAGGCAGCCGAAATTGGTGCTATGGCAGGCTAAAATTTTGTTATCGGTTAAGATGTAGCAAAAACCAAACCAAGTCTTGAAGTTGTTGATTTATAAGGTAAACCAGTGTGTGAGGATATCAGCTCGAAAGGATAATTGCACCAATTTAGTGCGGCTGGCGACTTCCGTGGGGACTGATCCGATGAACTTGTGCATAGCGAAGCATCGTTATCATGATGCTGTCGCTAGTGATGAGTACCGAACCGCTATCATCGATGACTTGCACTATTAGGGTGTGGGTACCCCGATCGATATTTGTTAAGGAAAAGCTTCCGCCGCTGCCACTGGATTGCACCGGACTGCCGTCGATTAGCAACTCAGTAGAGTGTTTTGATTCGAGTGCAGGCTGAAGACTATATGAGACGGTTAGGTTACCTGAATTGCTGCGGATTGCTTCCTCTGATGCGGGTTGTAGTATCGAAAGGCTAGTATAACCCATTGATTTTTCTTCATTTTTTGTCTTTGAGGTCGGTGTGTAGGTTGGTACGGTCTCGGTATAGGTCGCGGTCTCCTTGATCTCGATTTCCTGAGCATTTTCAGTTGCTTGATCCGTAAATACCGCGTTGCCGTTTTTATCGGTAGAGCGGTAGACCGTATCCTCAGCAACAGCCAAGAGAGAGGAGAGGATGACGAAACCAATTGTGGCCTTTAAAGTAGCATCGAGAATTGCTTTAAGGCATGCGTTGAATTCTGTATGTGCCAAAGCATTGCCTAGGCCCGCTAGCTTGCTTGAAAAAACGATTAGAGCAGCTGGCTTTGAAATTACAGTTTTTAAATTGCGCATATATCCATCCGAGCGAGTCAGTCCATCAGAGATACATTGTGACGCTTTTTGAAGCAAAAAAAACCCCGCAGGTTATGCGGGGTCTTTGAAGCGTCGCGAAAGGTTCTAAACGCTATAGTACATCTCAAACTCCACAGGGTGAGTGGTTGAATTGAGCTTTATAACCTCTTCCATCTTTAGCGCAATATAGCCGTCGATCATGGAATCGGTAAACACGCCGCCTTCTGTTAGGAAGGTTCTATCCGCATCAAGCGCGTCCAGAGCCATTTCTAGAGAAGAGCAGACTGTCGGCAAGTCTTTGAGTTCTTCCGCAGGCATGTCGTAAAGATCCTTATCAAGGGGTCCGATAGGTTCAATCTTGTTTTTGATGCCGTCGAGGCCAGCCATCAACATTGAGGCGAACATCAGATAAGGGTTAGCCGTGGGATCGCCGAAGCGTGCTTCGATTCGAACACCCTTGGGGTTGCCGCCTTGAACATAAGGAATTCGGATTGAAGCTGAGCGATTTCGCGCTGAGTAGACGAGCATCAATGGTGCTTCAAAACCCGGTACCAAACGCTTGTATGAGTTGGTTGAGGCGTTAGAGAAAGCATTGATAGCGCGGGCATGCTTGATGATACCGCCGATGTACCACAGTGCCTCTTGAGATAGATTACCGTACCCATCGCCGGCGAAGATATTCGTGCCGTCTTTAAAAATTGACTGGTGCAGGTGCATACCGTTGCCATTGTCTCCGACAAGTGGCTTGGGCATAAACGTCGCTGTTCTGCCGTAAGCATGGGCAACATTGAGCACGCAATACTTGTAGATTTGTACTTCGTCAGCTTTTGCCGTCAGGGTGTTAAACGTCACGCCGATCTCACACTGACCCGCTGTACCCACTTCGTGGTGATGCAGTTCGATATCTAGACCCATGGATTCCATTGCGGCACACATAGAGTTGCGAATATCGACGAAAGAATCGACTGGAGGAACAGGGAAATAGCCACCTTTGACGCCAGGTCTGTGAGCTAAATTGCCGCCTTCGATTTCTTTATCGCTAGACCAGGCAGCTTCCTCTGATTCGATTTGATACATCGCACCGCTGATGTTCGCTTTATATTTCACATCGTCGAAGATGAAAAACTCGGGCTCGGGCCCAAAATAAGCTGTATCACCGATACCTGTTGAGTTTAGGTAAGCTTCTGCGCGTTTGGCAATTGATCGAGGATCTCGGTCGTAGCCTTGTAGTGTTGACGGTTCAACGATGTTGCAACGTAGGTTGACGGTGGTTTCTTCTGTGAAGGGGTCAACAACGGCGGTACTGTCATCCGGCATGAGGATCATGTCTGACTCATTGATCGGCTTCCAACCAGCAATCGAGGAGCCATCAAACATGGCGCCGTCTTCAAAGAAGTCCGCGTCAATTTTTGCTGCACTGTTCGTTACATGCTGCTCTTTACCGCGGGAGTCAGTGAAACGAAGATCCACCCACTTTGCGTCATTGTCTTTGATGAGTTGTAGTGTCTTCTCTGACATTTACGATCCTCCGATTGAGTTCAGTTTGATTCAAATTTCGAGTTATTGTGGTGCGTAAGGTGGTGCTTTTTTAAGAGCACGCAGGATAAGGCATTGTCATTGAAATATAAACTGTAGTTTGTCCCGTGTGCGTAGTTTGGTTTGGTCGTCCTGTCGCGCTAAATAGGTGCGGGTATATCCGGACGCTCTATTATGGTGCGATAATCGGCGAGCTCAGTGCCTAGACGCTAGCAAACAAGAATCTTGATCTGGATGTCGTCTTCGTTTTCTTGCTTCGCCAACACTTGGTGACCATTTATTCTGCACCACGCGGGAATATCATTGAGTACGCCTGGGTCCGTGCAGGTGACTGTCAACGTGTCGCCTGGACTGAGTGTCTTAATTTTGTCCTGTGTTTTGATCACAGGCATCGGGCAAAGCAGTCTTTTGGCTGATAATTCGTGATGTGCAGGTTTTGCATTCATCTATAAACTCTCAAATATACCAACTCTTTGGAACGTCATCCGGTTTCAAGGGCCTGACATGTAGCGTCGACAGGCTGCCGTCTGGTGCGCGTAGCTCGACTTCTACGTTGTCCGCATGCCTACCCTGCCCATACCGCGCTAACAGGCTCGCTGCGACCTTGAGGTCTTGCTGTGTTGGTTCGCCATCTATCATCGCTATCGGACCTGTATGGGGAAGCGTTTGCATGGTTAGGAACTCGCTGCGATAGCCTTTTAAGAAGTTCGTTTCGCCTTCTTCGCGACTGATGATGACTTTGTAGTTTGGCGCCGGGCGCAGATGGCGGCCGACTTTCAGCAACATAATGTCATCGAGTTCATATTCACGCGTCCCTCGACCTTTCCACAGATCCACCAGTTTGTCGGAGTAAGACTCATCTGTCAGAAAGCAACAACCGCCGGCCGGCTGAGCGTAATCGGTGAAGCCAAATTCTTCCGCAAGGGCAATTTGAGGTTTGCGGTTTCGGCCATGGAACCCATATAGCTTGTCTCGATCAACCCATCCTTCCCGTTCGGGTAAGGTTTCCGGCAGGTGTTTGGCGCAGAGAGGACGAAGCAGGCGATCTTCGGAACCGGATTCTCTAGCGATAATTGGCATGGTTGCTTTGCGTTGAGATTTTGGTCTTTGGCCCATGACTTCGCCGGTGATGATAAAATCAAAGTTGTTTTCTTCCATCCAAGCCCAGGCCTGTGCCTTGTTCACCATAAATATCTTACAGTCCAAACAGGGATTCATATATTGGCCATAGCCATGCTTTGGATTAAGTAAAACATCCTTATATTCTTCAATAACGTCAATGATATGCAGCTTTATACCAAGCTGTTCAGCAACCCAGAGTGCGTTATTGCGTTTTTCTTTTTGTTTATCATTCTTGCGAATTGCGTGGGTATGGCCTTCAACACAGAAGCCTGTAAAAAAGTTGATGCCTTCAACATGGATGCCCTGATCCATGATGACTTTTGTCGCCAACATGGAATCGAGCCCGCCTGAAATGAGGGACACGGCCTTTTTTTGTTGTATTGTCATGATGCCTGAGCTGATTAAGGATTAAACGGGCGCGAATTATACCTATTTGCGATAGTTTGTAATGCTGTCTTTAATAAGCGCGTCGCTTCTGTATAATGCCGCGCGTCCTCGCTCGAGATACCCCATGATCCATAAACTTAGAAATATCGCCATTATCGCTCACGTCGACCATGGCAAAACGACTCTAATTGATAAACTCCTGCAGCAAGCCGGTGCCCTACAGCGCGGTGAAGAGCAGGTAGAACGTTTGATGGATTCGAATGAAATAGAGAAAGAACGTGGCATCACGATTCTTGCTAAGAACACCGCAGTGGAGTGGGGAGGGCATCGTATCAACATCGTCGATACGCCCGGTCACGCCGACTTCGGTGGCGAAGTGGAACGTATACTGTCAATGGTCGATTCTGTTTTGTTGGTTGTTGATGCCGTTGATGGGCCTATGCCGCAAACACGTTTTGTGACTAGCAAGGCATTTGCTAACGGCTTAAACCCAATTGTCATGATTAATAAGATTGATAGAGACGGCGCTCGACCCGATTGGGTTGTCGACGAAGTATTTGAGCTTTTTGATCAACTAGGCGCCACGGATAAGCAGTTGGACTTTCCAATTGTCTACGGTTCAGCGATTGAAGGTCGTGCTGGATTGTCGATGGATGCGATTGAAGACGACATGAGTTGCTTGATGCAAAGCATATTGGACAATGTACCTGCGCCAGATGTTGAGCTTGAAGCGCCATTCCAAATGCAGGTCAGTGCTCTGGATTATAATAGTTACGTTGGTGTTATTGGTATCGGTCGTATTCAACGCGGTACGGTTAAAAAGGGTGCGTCAGTTTCGATTATCTCCGCCGATGGCGATTTGAGAAAAGGAAAAGTGCTGCAGGTGATGGGCTATCAGGGCCTTGAACGGCTCGAAGTCGATCAGGCGGGTGCAGGAGACATTGTCTGTATTACAGGGCTCGATCCATTAAAAATCTCTGACACGATCTGTGACCCTAGCGATGTGATTGCGCTACCGGCACTGGTTGTTGATGAACCAACAATTTCAATGACATTTCAGGTTAATACCTCTCCTTTCGCAGGCAAGGAAGGTAAGTTTGTTACGAGTCGAAACATCAGCGAGAGATTACAACGGGAACTTATTCACAATGTTGCCCTTCGGGTCGAAGCCACTGACTCTGCTGACCGATTTAAGGTGTCTGGCCGTGGCGAACTTCATCTCGCCATTCTGATCGAAAATATGCGCCGTGAAGGTTTTGAATTAGGTGTTTCCAGACCAGAAGTCATCATCAGAGAAGTTGATGGTCAAAAACAGGAACCTTTCGAGAACGTGTTGCTAGATGTTGAAGAGATTCATCAAGGTGCGGTGATGGAAGAAATGGGTCGAAGAAAAGGCCTGCTAAAAAATCTAATGCCCGATGGCAAAGGTCGCGTTCGACTTGAATACGAGTCTCCTAGTCGTGGGCTGATCGGTTTTAGAACTGAATTCTTAACGATGACCTCCGGTACCGGCATAATGACCAGTATCTTTGCTCACTACGGTGAGATCGTTAGCCAAGAGATCGAAGGGCGAGCTAATGGTGTTTTGGTCGCCATGGCGACCGGTAAGGCGCTTGCCTTTGCGCTCTTTAACCTGCAAGCAAGGGGTCGAATGTTTATCGATCCAAACACAGACGTCTATGAAGGTCAGGTGATTGGATTGCACACACGCGGCAATGACCTTGTTGTTAACCCGTTAAAAGGTAAGCAGTTGACCAATGTACGGGCTTCAGGAACAGATGAAGCGGTAACGCTAAATGCGCCTGTAAGGCATACGCTCGAGCAAGCCATTGAATTCATTGATGACGATGAATTGGTCGAAATTACACCCTCAAGTGTCAGAATTCGAAAGAAGTTGCTGACAGAGAATGAGAGAAAAAGAGCCGGGCGCGAATAGCTTGCCTGGTCGCCTTAACATAATAGGTTTCTAAATAAGCCACTAAGCTCCAACGGACGAATCCATGCTGCCACTGTATCCAGAGATTAAACCCTACGCTCGACATACGGTTGACGTGGGTTCAAACCACCAACTCTACGTTGATGAGAGTGGTACGCCAGACGGTATTCCCGTGTTATTTGTCCACGCTGGACCTGGATCTGGTTGTGAGTACGATAGTCGTTGCTTCTTCAACCCGGAAAAATACCGCATCATTCTATTTGATCAACGTGGTGCCGGTCGTTCAACCCCACACGCAAGTGTCACTGACAACACAACACAACATTTGATTGCCGACATGGAGCAGATTCGAGAGTTCCTCGGCATCGAACAATGGATGCTGTTCGGTGGTGGGTTTGGATCGATGCTCTCATTGGCGTATGCGCAAGCACATCCCGATAATGTTCTTGCGATGGTTATGCGAGGCGTATTTCTCGGCCGTCAAGCCGACATCGACTGGATATATCAGGACGGTGCAAGTCGATTTTTCCCCGACCATTGGGAGGACTTCGTTTCACCTATAGCGGATGCCGATCAAGGTAATTTGGTTGCTGCTTACCAACATCGAATTGACGGCGCAGATGAACTTGCGCGAATGGCGGCGATAAAATCTTGGTCTCGATGGGAAGCGGATTGCTCAACGATGCATCCTAACGTCCGTCTCATAAAGCACTTTACTGATCCCGTACGTGCAACGGCTCGCTCGAAGATCGCGCTGCATTATTTCAATAACCAGTGTTTCCTCGAAGATAACCAGATACTTTCTGCAGTTGACACGATTCAAGATATCCCCGGAATTATTGTTCAGGGCCGGTACGACATGGTTTGTCCTTTAATTAACGCTTTTGAATTACATGAAGCTTGGCCAGTTTCGCAGTTGTTCATCATTAGAGAAGCAGGCCATTCTGCAACCGAGCCGGTGCTGATAGATGCACTCATTCGGGCAACGCGAGACATGGCGCTTCGATTTGAAGCTGATTTTGGTGTCTAGTCGTCCGACTTGGATTTTCCCTTAAAGCGGTATAGGAAAACTTGATGTGAGAGCTATTCTGCAACGAGTCAGTTCAGCTAACGTTCGCGTCGATCAAGCGTTGGTTGGTGAAATAGACCAAGGTATATTGGTTCTATTAGGCGTTGAGAAAGGCGACACCTCCGCCGAGCTGGAAAAGCTGTTAAACAAGCTGGTTAACTACCGAATCTTCAATGACCATAAAGGGCATATGAATTTAAGTGTCACGGATGTGCAGGGTGAATTGTTGATTGTGTCTCAATTCACTGTGGCTGCGGACACTAAGAAAGGCTTGCGACCGTCCTTCTCTTCCGCGGCGCCCCCCGATATTGCTGAAGTTCTCTATAACGAGTTTGTCGAGCAGGCGGGTAAAGTGTGTAAGCGTGTTGCTGTTGGTCGCTTTGGTGCAGATATGAAAGTGACTCTGACCAATGATGGGCCTGTTACGTTCCTGCTCACGACATAACCGTTAGGCTATAGCTGAGCGCATCGAAAGACGATTAACCTGTCTTAGATGTTCATTCGATCTTCAGTCGCCTCAGGCTGGCAGCAATTGTGCCTAACGGTACTTTTTTGTTGGAAGTCTGTTTGGCAGGCCGACGGCTCATTAACAGCTGAAGCTTTTTATCAGCTGGCGGCTGCATCACCGTCAGTGCTCACCGGTTTTTTAATGAACGTGGAAAAAATTATTCCAAGTTCAAAGAGAATCCACATGGGTACGGCGAGGAGTAACTGCGAGATGACGTCCGGTGGAGTGAGTAACATACCAACAACAAAACAACCAACGATTACGTAAGGTCGCTTTGATCTGAGACTTTTTACAGTACTTGCCCCCGTTGATACGAGTAAAACGGTTGCAATAGGTATTTCAAATGCGATGCCGAAGGCAAAAAATAGCTTCAAAACAAAGTCGAGGTAGCGGTTTATGTCGGTCATGACCGTGACACCTTCCGGTGCAGCGCTTGTAAAAAAGCCAAAGATAAGCGGGAAAACAACAAAGAAAGCGAAGCAAATTCCTGCGTAGAACAAGATCACACTCGATACTAATAGGGGTATCGCAAGCTTTTTCTCGTTCGTATATAAGCCCGGCGCGATAAAACTCCAAAGCTGATGCAAAATGTATGGGATGGCAATGAATATTGACAGAACGAGTGTCAGTTTGAACGGGGTCAGAAAGGGAGATGCCACTTCGGTTGCTATCATTGATGTACCTTCCGGTAGGTAGGCACGTAATGGCTTGGAAATGTACGCATACAATTCGTTGGCAAAATAAAACAAAGGCAGGAATATAATCAGTACTGCAACAATACTATGCAGTAGACGAGTACGAAGCTCGATTAAATGTTCAACCAGAGGTTGGCCTTCATCAACTGTTTTCTGATTGCTTTGACTTGTCACTGCTTTGCTCTGCGATTGTGTTGGAAGGATCGTTGTTGGTTGGAATATCTTTTGTATTGGTCGTGTTTGGATCGGTCGTGAGCGCGGCGGCAGTTTCAGTTGGCTTTAGTTCCGATTCCTCGCTGGCGTTGTCTAATATTGAGCCTGCGATATTTTGAGGCTTAATGGCATGTTTGGCTTCAGAAATGGAGTTTTCTGCACTGTTAAGTGCTGATTGGATTTGCTCCTTCGTTTCGCCTAAACCTTTGAGGATCGATTCATTGTGGAGTTGAGCGCGAATTTCATCAGCCCCAATTTCCTGCTCGATCTCTGTTTTAATATTGGCAAAACTCCGTTTGATTCGGCCCAGCCATAACATGATGCTCCGAATGGTTTCAGGGAGTCGATCTGGTCCTATTACGACCAATGCAACGATGCTGATCAGTAATAGTTCGGGAAACCCAATATCAAACATAAGCGTTTAAGATTCTTTCTTTGCTTCTGAATGTTGTGCTTCGCTTTTTGAAGTGGCTTCTGTAATGGATGTGGGTTCGTCAGCTTTCAGCTTAGGCTGTTCATCCTCATCCATTGCGGATTTGAAACCCTTAATTGCAGATCCCAAATCACTGCCCAGTGACTTTAACTTCGTTGTTCCAAATAGCAGCAGTACAATGACTGCGATGATAATAAGTTCGGTTACGCCAAATGACATGTTATTTCTCCGCTACAATTAGGTGGATTCTACACCGAATAGTTATGACTTCTTCCTGCTTGCTTTCTCGACCAGACCAGATGTGCCAAAACGAGACCCTAATTCTTCCAGGATCTCGTCAGTGGAAATGCCGAGGTGACTGGTCATCACCATCGTGTGGAACCATAGGTCTGCGGTTTCTTTGATAACCTCGCGGCGTCCGCTCTCTATAGTGTCTCTATTCGCGTCTCTATCAATGCACATATCTTTAGCAGCAATAATAGTCTCTGTGGCTTCCTCGCCGATTTTTTCAAGGATCTTATTTAGACCGGAATGATATAAGCCAGAAACGTAGGAGGAGCTTGGGTCAGCGACTTTCCGCTGTTCCAACACCTTTTCAATCCGATTGAGAACGTCGTTACTCATATATCCTCACTCATATGAAGTTGCTCTTCTTTGTAGCGCCTGTCTGGTAGGGCTCATTTACCATAAATTTCGTCTGGTGACTTAAGCACTGGGTCGACTTCCTGCCATTCACCCTGGTTGAGTACCCGATAAAAGCAGGACTCTCGACCGGTATGACAGGCGATACTGCCGGCTTGTTTGACCTGCAATGTTATCACATCCCCATCACAGTCAAGGCGAATTTCAGCCACTTGCTGTACGTGCCCTGATTCTTCACCTTTGTGCCATAGCTTTGCTCTTGAGCGAGACCAGTAAACCGCTTCACCGCTGGAGACGGTTTGCTCTAAGGCTGTTTGGTTCATCCAGGCAACCATCAAGATACGCCCAGACGTCGCATCTTGTGCAATAGCGGGTATAAGACCATCTTGAGAAAATTTGACTTCACTAAGCCAAGTGGGATCTGTCATGACAATAACTAGAGGTGTTTTCGGGCAAGCGAGAATAGCATGTCAGGGTTTGATAAACATCCAGTAGATACCAAGGCTACCGAGAACCGATGCCCCCATAACGGCCTCTTGTGGATGTGCAAAACCTGTCAAAGGTAGCGTAATAGCGAGCAACGCAGCGAGGAGTGCGATACCGCCAATACGGCTATTGTTTTTCTGCTTGCGATTCCGACTCAGCTCCTTATTTAACTGACCCAGAAGTTTTGTCTGTTCTCGGTTGTTGCGACTTAGCGATTGCACTTCTAAGAGCGCGTTGTACGCGAGCTGTGGTACGTCCGGTAACTGAGATATCCATTTTGGTGCATTTTCACTTATTTGCTCGAAAACATGGCCAATACCCAGGCGTTGCTTCATCCAATCCTCCATAAAAGGTGCCGCGGTTTCCCACAGATCCAGATCAGGATAAATTTGGCGTCCCATTCCCTCGATGTTGAGTAGCGTTTTTTGTAATAGGACAAGTTGTGGCTGAACTTCCATGTCGAAACGCCGAGCTGTCTGGAAGAGGCTAATCAGTACGCGTGCAAATGAGATTTCCTTGATTGGTTTTTGAAAGATTGGCTCGCAAACACTGCGTATCACCGATTCGAATTCCCGCACATCTGTTTCGGCGGGAACCCAGCTACTTTCGACATGCAGGCGAGCAACTTCGAGGTAGTCCTGATTGAAGAATGCGAGTAAGTTTTTTGCGAGATAAGTCTTGTCATCTTCTGTTAACGATCCAATGATGGCGCAATCTATGCCGATGTAGCTAGGGTTGTCTGGGTCTGATGCGTCTATAAATACGTTACCTGGGTGCATATCAGCGTGGAAGAAATTATCTTTAAACACCTGTGTGAAGAATATTTCTACGCCGAGGTGTGCGAGCTTCTTCATGTTGACACCACGCGCGTGCATTTGGGCTACATCGGCGGAGGAAATGCCATAGATTCGCTCCATCACCATCACCTTGTCCCGGCAGTAGTCCCAGTGGATTTCTGGCACATAGAGTTTGCCGCTGTCGAGCCAATTCTTTCGTAGCTGACTAGCGTTTGCTGCCTCCAACTGCAGGTTCAGTTCATCGAAGATGATTTTTTCGTAGTCAGATACGATTTGATCCGGATGCAGTCTCGATGCATCAGCCCAAACCTTAAGTAAAATCTGCGCCAGAAGGTGCATAACTTTAAGATCCAGCTGAATCGATTTTTCAATACCCGGTCGTATGACTTTAACGACAACGTCTTCACCACTGATGAGAGTTGCCGCATGTACTTGAGCGACGGAAGCCGACGCGAGTGGCGTTGATTCAAACTGGCTGAATATTGTCTCGATCGGTTCACCCAGGCTGTCTTCAATAATCTGACGCGATAGCCTTTCGTCAAAGGGTGGAACCTGATCCTGAAGCTTTTGAAGTTCATCTGACGTGTTAGCGTCAAACAAGTCTCTTCGGGTTGATAAAACTTGGCCGAATTTTACAAATATAGGTCCCAGCTCCTCAAGCGCGCAGCGCAGCGCGACAGCAGGGTGCTGATGTTTGATCGGAAATGCTTTAACAGGAAGTAACAAACACTTTAGCCATAGTGGCTGAGATTTCTGTGGCAGGAGTCGGTCCAGACGATACCGGGTGACAATCCACAAAATTTTCAGAATCCGAAGGCTTCCCATAGGATTAAGTTCTTGCCTTTCTGCCGACGTGAATAGCAGCAATACCGTTGAGAATGTTGTGGTACTCACACTTGACGAATCCTGCTTCCTGCATCATTTTTTTCAGCGTCTCCTGATCAGGGTGCATTTTTATAGATTCCACCAGGTAGCGATAGCTCGACTCGTCTCCGGTCAATGTTTTGCCTATTTTTGGCCATAATCCCGAAAATTTGTCGTAGGCATTCTTTAAGAGGTTATTTTCAGGTTGAGAGAATTCCAGTACGACGAGTCGACCGCCTGGTTTCAAAATACGTAACATTGAAGCCAGAGCAATTTCCTTGCGTGTCACATTGCGCAATCCGAAAGCCATTGTAATCGAGTTCACAGTGTCATCGGGCATGGGCAGTTGCTCTGCATCCGCCTGAAGGTAGGTGACATTGTTGGTAATACCGTCATCGAGAAGTCGATCTCGACCTTGAGCAAGCATGGATTGATTGATATCACACAGAATGACGTGACCTTCTTCACCGACGAGTGGAACGAGTCTCTTGGTGAGGTCCCCGGTTCCGCCAGCCAGATCGAGAATGACATGACCTTTGCGTGCGACGGTGAGTTCAACGGCAAATTGTTTCATGAGTCGATGGCTGCCCAAAGACATGACATCGTTCATTAAGTCATATTTACCCGCTACAGAATGAAATACTTCTGCAACTTTGCCTGCTTTTTCTTTGATCGGTACGGATTTAAAACCGAAGTGTGTTATTTCATCATCATTCATAAATTTATTTTACGCCTGCATGGACATAAGTGCGAGCTATTGCCTCATGGCCTCTCATGCTACTGGCCTATGGCTATAAACTGAGGCTCACGTGACTTACCCGCTTGCTCGAGTCTCTGTAAATATTCAGCCCATTTCTGGGGGTGGTTTGCACCCAGTTCATTGAGGTATTGCCAACTAAATATGCCGCTATCGTGTCCATCAGAAAACTCAATTCTGATTGCATAGTGTCCCTGAGTGACAAGATCAGCAATTTTGACCATCTTCTTGCCGTGCTGCAGTACTGCCTGATCAGCGGAGTGACCTTGGACTTCGGCTGAGGGTGAGTAAACCCTGAGATACTCTGCCGGAAGTTTATATTGCGTGCCATCTTCGTAGCAAAGTTCAAGCACGCCCGATACCTGGTGCAATTTGACGTCAGTTGGGATCATAGTTGTATGCCTTCAATTAAGCTGAGCTGACAGATCACAATCAAATTTGCTGACTATGATTGTCTGTCACTAAAGGATGAAACGACTTAAGTCTTCATCTTTTGCGAGTGTATCGAGTTGTGTATCGACATAGTCCGCGTCGATTTCAACCACACGTGGATTTTCGCTTCCCTCAAAGGAAACATCTTCCAGTAGTTTTTCCATCACCGTGTGCAAACGTCGCGCGCCTATATTTTCAGTTCGCTCGTTAACCTGCCAAGCAATGGTGGCAATTCGATTTATGCCCGGTTTTGTAAAGTGAATTTCAACCCCTTCTGTTCCCAGTAGCGCTTGGTACTGTTCAGTTAGTGATGCGTTGGGTTCCTCTAAAATCCGTTCGAAGTCTTCGACACTCAGGGCATCCAGCTCGACTCTGATGGGTAATCGACCTTGTAATTCAGGGATAAGATCGGAGGGTTTGCTGAGGTGGAACGCACCGGATGCGATAAACAGTATGTGGTCGGTCTTCACCATGCCGTGCTTGGTTGAAACGTTGCAACCTTCAATAAGCGGCAAAAGGTCTCGTTGAACGCCTTCTCTTGAGACGTCTGCACCGCCGCCTTGGTCAGCGCGTTTAGCAACCTTATCCATTTCATCAATAAAAACGATGCCTGTTTGTTCAACTGAATCGATTGCCATTGCTTTCAAATCGTCTTCATTGACAAGTTTGGCTGCCTCTTCGTCGGTCAATTGTTTCAAGGCATCCTTGACGTTGAGTTTTTTAGTTTTGCTTTTACCTGGGTTCATGGATGAAAACATGTTTTGTAATTGACCCGTCATCTCTTCCATGCCCGGCGGCGCCATGATTTCAACACCCATTGTGCTGGCTTTTAGGTCTACTTCGATTTCCTTGTCATCGAGTTCGCCTTGCCGCAGTTTCTTTCGAAACAATTGACGGGTCGCAGACCCCGTGGTTTCGTCGTTTGAATCGGCGGAGCGGGCAGGGGGGAGTAGCGCGTCCAGCACGCGTTCCTCGGCGGCATCAGCAGCTCTTTGGCTCACCTCTTTCATACGCGTTTCTCGCAGCAGCTTCATGGCAGCTTCAATTAGGTCGCGAATGATGGATTCAACGTCCCGTCCCACATAACCGACTTCGGTGAATTTGGTGGCTTCTACTTTCACGAATGGGGCCGCAGCCAATTTAGCTAGTCGTCGTGCAATTTCAGTTTTACCAACACCGGTTGGCCCGATCATCAGAATATTTTTGGGGGAAATTTCGGCACGTAAAGCTTCGGGTAGTTGCAGTCTGCGCCAACGATTACGTAATGCGATAGCAACAGCACGCTTAGCACTTCCTTGACCGATGATGTGATTGTCCAGCTCATGGACGATTTCTCTAGGTGTCATATTTGACATGTCACTAATCTCTATTGTCTTGTTTCGTGGGGATTGAAGTCCTAAAAGGTGATTTCTTCAATGGTGCGGTTATGGTTTGTGTAGATACATATATCGCCCGCTATCTCTAAGCCCTTCTCGACAATGTCGCGGGCACCCATTTCTGTGCTATCGACAAGTGCTTTCGCTGCCGATTGAGCAAACGGTCCGCCGGAGCCGATAGCCATAATTCCATCTTCGGGCTCTATAACATCGCCATTACCGGTGATGATGAGAGATGCATCTTTATCGGCCACCGCCAGTAATGCTTCTAATCGACGTAGCGCTCTATCAGTACGCCAGTCCTTGGCGAGCTCTACTGCCGCTTTGACAAGATGGCCTTGATGTTTTTCAAGCTGTCCTTCGAAGCGTTCAAACAGTGTAAAAGCGTCTGCGGTACCACCAGCGAACCCAGCAATAACGGTGTCTTTATAAAGTCGCCGGACTTTGCGGGCGTTACCTTTCATGACGGTATTACCCATTGATACTTGACCGTCACCGCCAATAACAACCGAGTTTTTGCGGCGTACGGATAAAATTGTTGTTCCTCTATACTGTTCCAAAGGAAATCCTTTTTGTCTGGTAAATGATTAGGGTAAGTTTTCGGTCGGGACTGCACTGCATAAGCATCTCAACACAAATACTCCACGCTTTAGTAAAGATTGGGGCGCGTGTCGAGTATTTCAAGCATCAGTCATCGCCACAAAACCAAATATTATTGTCCAATTCGAATACTTATCGTTTCGATATTTTCCTCGGCTAGCCTAGCCCGGGTGCGATCGAGCTCTAATTTTGATTGGACAGGCCCCACCATGACTCGATGCCACTTAATGTTGTCTCGATTGACTTCCTTAATAAATACAGTCAGTCCCATTAAAATCAATTCGGCGCGCAGGTGATCAGCATCTTCTTGTTTTCGAAAAGAACCTGCTTGCAACACATAGGTGAATTGCTCGTCTACTGCGACGCGTTGTCCCTGAGATGAATATTCTTCCACAACGGGTACCACTGATTTAGGGAACATTTCGTAGAAATCGAATGAGCTGGACGCATCCAATTCGTTTTTATTACCGACGGTGCCTGATATGACATCTGCGGTTGGTTTGCCGATGTTTGAGGTTGTGTCCGGTGGAACTACTTTCCAAAGATAAACCAGAAAGGCGGCAAAAAGACCAAATACAAATCCGATCAAAAACCAAGATAAACGGGACAATTCAGTACTCGATTCTGCCGAGTTATTGTGTCTTTTTGCGAAGTCCTGAGCCATATCTGCAATTTGCTAGGTAGATGGTTGTTATTGTAGCAAACGAATGACTAAAGCAGGTCAATTGGATCAACATCGAGTGACCAACGAACCATTCTTTGCTCTTTATTGTTCTCAATGAGTGAAATTATTTTCGACAGGGTTGAGTTAAGTGACTTACGGTGACTGCTTGATATAAGTAATTGCGCTCTGTACTTTCCATCGCGTTTTTCCATTGTCGACGGGATGGGCCCCAACACCGAGACTAAGGGGGAATTTTGATTCTGCAAGCTTACTTCCGATAACACGTTTTGAGAGGAGGCTAGGTTGTGGAGAAAGGTCATGGCAACCCCGTTTTTAGTTGCCTCGGCGCGAAGCACAGCTTGGAATGCGTAGGGTGGTAAGTCATATAGCTTACGTTCAACAAGTAGGCTAGATGCAAAGGCTTCGTAACCATCCTCTATCAGCGATTTTAGTATGGGTTGGTCCGGAAATTGAGTTTGAATTGCAACGGTTCCCTGTTTTTCTTCTCTACCGGCCCGACCGCCAACTTGTAGTATGAGTTGTCCCATTTTCTCGATGGCACGAAAGTCTGAGCTATAAAAGCCACTATCGACATCAACAATTGCGACGAGTGTCACATCGGGGAAGTGGTGCCCCTTGGCAAGGAGTTGTGTGCCAACAAGAATAGCGGGCTCACCTGCCATAACTTCTTTCGTTAATCTTTCCATCTCGCCTTTACGGCGCGTCGAGTCGCGGTCAATACGGATGATGTTCGTGTCAGCAAAACGGCCTAGCAAGGTTTCCTCAAGGCGTTGTGTGCCAGTGCCAAGCGGGACAACATCGCGAGAACCGCAGGGCTGACACAGTCTGTTGGCGTGCTTGCTTGCACCGCAGTGGTGGCAGATGAGTTTATTTTGGGTCAGGTGAAAGGTCATGCGCGCATCGCATCGCTCGCATGCGGCAATAGCGCCGCAACCGTTACAAATGAGAACCGGTGAATAGCCACGACGGTTAAGAAAGACGAGTACCTGATTGCCAGCACTTAGATGCTGTTCAATTAATTCAAACAGAGGCTCTGAAAAGCTGTTGTCCATCCTTTGGTGTTGTGTACCGATGACTTGATAGTGCGCAACATTTGCCTTAGTCGGGCGCTCGGTCAGTTTCGAGAGTTTGTATTTTCCAGAAACAGCGTTGTTTAGAGATTCCAGTGAGGGTGTGGCACTGCCAAGAATGACAGGGATTTGCTCTTGATGGCCTCTGAAAACCGCCAGATCTCGGGCGGAGTATCTGAACCCCTCGATTTGTTTGAAAGAGGCGTCATGTTCCTCGTCGACAACAATAATGCCGATTTTGGACATGGGAGTGAAAATGGCAGAGCGGGTGCCAATGATGATACCCGCGCCCTGTTCTCGTGATTGACGCCAAGCATTAAGTCTTTCCTTGTCCGTCAAACTTGAATGTAGCGCAAAAATTGGAACGTTGAATCGACTTGTGAACCGTTCAATTGTTTGGGGGGTTAGGCCGATTTCGGGCACCAACACAAGCGCTTGTTTGCCCCGCCGGAGTATTGCATCAATCGCTTGTAAATAGATTTCCGTTTTGCCGCTGCCTGTGATGCCAAACAGTAACTGCGTGCCTGGCTTAATGGCCGTTTCGAGCGCATTAGCTTGTTCTTCCGATAGCGCCAGCATGTCGGATTTTTGTGGGTTGGTTGAATCGAAGTGCGAGATGTTGAC
>ENA-OSJC01000303-OSJC01000303.1-marine-metagenome-genome-assembly--contig:-NODE-303-length-50117-cov-5.476599_pt1:10000-50117 | contig 50117 bp, 44 predicted proteins | sample MGYA00237885_ERZ534234 | MGnify/ENA primary metagenome ERZ534234 (study PRJEB26413, sample SAMN06343907) | marine metagenome | isolation source: coastal waters | place: Atlantic Ocean: West... | reverse complement strand
GCAAATGTAAATTGTGATAATACTAACAACGATAATATAATTTTTTTCATTTTTCCACTCAAATTTAATTATTTTTTAATGTTAATCCAATTTGCACTATTTTAAGGGATATTGTCAATAAGATAAAAGCTTGTTGATATCCTCAATAAGATAACTTGTCTCTAGGGGGGAAGTTCCATTGTAAATACCACGAATTTTTCTATTTTTATCAATCAGTATCACATTCTCTGTATGGATTAAACTGTTTTCATCATGATTTGGAACAGAAGCGATTGCAAAGTAACCTAATTGTGCCATTCGTATCGTTTCTTCTATTGGGCCAGTTAATAAAAACCATTTCTTGTTACTAATGTCGTTGATAGCAGCATATTTTTTTAATCGCTCTATATTATCTATTTTTGGATCAACGCTATGAGACAGAATTAACACATCATCATTATCTATAAATGCGCTCTGTACTTCTTTTAAATTATTGGTGAGATCAATACAGATAGATGGACATGACGTAAAAAAGAAATCAACTACATAGATTTTATTATGCACTGTTTCTTGATTGATAGTATTTCCATTTTGATCTGTAAAAGAAAAATCTGGAACAGTATGTTCTGTTTTTCCCGCTAAAGAAGGATGTACTAAATTAGATCGTAAATCTGAAGGAGTAAAAATAGGAAGGATAAATTCTCCTTCTTTTGGGATCGTTGAATACCAAAGAATTGGAAAACACATTAAAAGAAATAGAATTAATTTTTTTTTCATATAAGTCTGTTAAATTAACACTATTATGATTAGTTGGAAATGTAAACATACTTGGAAAAAATCGGCTATTAATACATCTTGGTGTCTATTGGGATGTTCTATCGGTGATTTTGGAACTATATTTGTATTTCAAATGATTGAACATAGTTGGTCAGTATGGCAAATTATGTCACTTGCAATCATAAATGGGTTGCTAACAAGCATTGCATTAGAAACTTTTATCCTCAGCAAACAAATGATATTAAGTTTAGCATTTAAAACAGCTATCGGTATGAGTTTTATTTCAATGGTAGCAATGGAAACTGCTATGAACATAACGGATGTATTATTGACTGGCGGAGCACTGCTTACTTGGTGGGCGATGCCTCTAATGCTATTAGCGGGGTTTTTAACTCCTTGGCCATATAATTATTGGAGATTAAAGAAGTATAATGCTAGTTGTCATTAAATGAAGATCGATTTAACAGATAAAAATATTTTAGTTACTGGATCAAATAGTGGAATTGGTCATGCTATTGCTACTGAGTTATTAAATTCTGGAGCAAATGTTGCGTTGCATTATAATAAAAATTCTTCTGGAGTCAATCAGCTATTAGAGCAATTTCCAGAAAAGTGTAAAATATTTCAAGCAGATTTTAATAATGTCAATGAAGTAATAGAGTTATTTAACAAGACTATTAATTGGTGTGAAAAATTAGATATTTTGATTAATAATGCAGGTATGACTATTATGAATTCTATTGATCTAGATGACGCTGCTTGGATTAATAACTGGAATACTATTATGAATATTAACTTACTAGCTACTGGTATATTATCTAAAAAAGCATTACAGCATTTTAAAAACAATGCTAATGGTAGAATTATTAATATTGCTTCACGAGCTGCTTTTAGAGGGGATACGCCTAACTATTTAGCCTATGCAGCATCAAAAGCTGGTATGGTTGCTCTTGTTAAGTCTATTGCTAGAGGTTTTGGAAAAGACGGTATTACTGCTTTTTCTATAGCACCTGGATTTACTAGAACTGCTATGGCTCAAATGTCTATTGATAAACATGGAGAAGATTTTGTGGTACAAGATATTTCTCTCAATCGCTTGACAGAGCCCAGCGATATCGCACCGATTGTCACTTTAATATGTAGTGGAAAGTTTGACCATGGCACAGGATCTAATATCGATATTAATGCTGGTAGTTACGTTAGGTAAATGTCCTTTCTTTTCTTTTTAAATGTCATTTCAGCTTTTATTTTAACAGGAGTAATTTGGACTATTCAATTGGTTCATTATCCATCTTTTTATTATATAGATAAATTATCCTTTCTAAGCTTTCATAAATTTCATAATAATAGAATATCTATGATTGTTATGCCATTTATGATGGTAGAGCTAATAACATCTATCATTCTTTATATGAATGATACTTCAAGTTTAATTTTTTCTTTAAATCTTGGAATCGTTGTATTGATATGGTGTTCTACATTTTTTATACAGATGCCCATTCATAACATTCTTTCTGGAGAAAAAGATAAAAAAATGATTAAAAAATTAGTTAATACTAATTGGATAAGAACTTTTTTATGGACTTTCCGAATGCTATTAATAATTGATGAAATTATAAGTTAACTTTAATTATATTCTTTTTATCATGAATGAATTTATCTTATTTGGTAGTACACATCTATTAACCCTTACAATCATCTTTACAATCTCGTTTGGGTTTTCTTTTTTTTATCGTAGTCGATATAACCCTGATTCATTTGCACGCTTTGAGCAAGTGCTAGGCTACACCCTTATTTTGAATGAGCTATTAAAACCATTTTATTTGGTTGCATTGGGAGATTATAAATGGACAAATACAGTTCCATTGCATGCTTGTCATATGTCTTCGTATGCAACTGGACTGTTTTTACTAACAAGACAACAACGATTTTTTGATTTTGCTTATTTTTGGGGAATTGGAGGAGGAACAATGGCCCTAATGACTCCTGATGTAGTATTTACTTTTCCTGATCTTGATTTTATTACATTATTCTTTGGACATGGATTGTTATTTTTTGGCCTTATATATATCGTTATAGTAATAAAACAAAAAGTGACATTTAGTTCTCTTCTAAATGCATTAAAGTATTCATTAATATTGCTTCCAATTATGTATGTTTTAAATGTATTAATAGGGGGAGAGCCTGGATATGAAGCAAACTTATGGTATTTAATGAAAGCTCCAGAAGGAGATTCTCTTATGACATTATTCCCTTCACCTCCATGGCATGTATTTCCTGTGTTTCCATTAGTTGCAGCAATTTTTTATATGTTATATCTACCATTTTATATTTCTGAAAAGAAATCTAAGTGAAAACATTGATTCTGATTGTTATTCTTGTAATATCATTTTTTAAAAAGAGGGGCTAAATGAAAAAAATATTAATATTAATAATGACGATGTTATCTTTTTCAAATACTATCTATGCATCTGACAATTTTCTAAATAAAAAATTTCCCACCATTAAGGGAGTATCACTTTCAAACAATAAAGTGACATTTCCGGATGATATACGTGGTAGAGTCGCAGTATTATCTATAGCATTCAAACAAAGAGCTCAACTATGTATAAATACTTGGGCAGATGAATTACTGCCAAAATATGGTATTGATAAAACTGTACAATACTATGAAGTTCCTATGCTAGGCGGTCAATGGACAATGGCACGTAATTGGATTGATGGTGGTATGCAAAATGGAGTACCAAAGCCGCTACATGATTTTACTGTTACATATTATGGACCTTTAAAACAATACTATAAATCACTACAGATTAATAGTAAAAAAAATTGTTATATTTACGTGCTTAATCAGGATGGAATTATTAAAGGAAGATTTGATGGATTTGCTACTCCTGAAAAACTAAGTGAATTATTTACATTGATTGACTCATTGAATGAATAAAATATCAGAACATTATCAGCCATTTTTAGAAGCTACTGAAAAAGCAGCCATTGCTGCTGCACAATTAAGAGGATGCAACGATGGAAAGTTAGCTGATCAAGCTGCTACAGAAGCAATGAGATCAGTTTTAAGCGTTCAGGATATTTTAACTACAGTAGTAATTGGGGAAGGCGAAAGAGATGAGGCGCCTATGTTATTTATCGGAGAACAATTAGGTAATCAAGATAGTAATATTAGAGTTGATATTGCAGTAGATCCATTAGAATGTACCAATCATTGCGCTTTTGATTTACCAGATTCTATTGCTGTACTTGCAGGTGGGCCCTCAGGATCTTTATTGCATGCTCCAGACACCTATATGAATAAGCTATGTGGAAGAAAAGAGTTAATTGGTCATATTGGATTAACAAAAACTGTTGAAGAAAATTTAGTAGCTACTGCAAAAGTTCTTAATAAGGAAGTCAAAGATTTAAAAGTTATTATTATGGATAGAGATCGCCATAAAGATTTAATTGCATCAATGCATTCCTTCGGAGTTCAACCTATTTTAATTGGAGATGGAGATATAACTGGCGGACTAAAAGCAGTTGAGGGAACAGTAGATCTATTGTATGGTATTGGCGCAGCTCCAGAAGGTGTAATTACTGCAACTGCAGTACGAGCATTAGGAGGATTTTTTGAAGGCCAGCTAGTTTTTTATGATTCAGAGTTTGAGAAGAGAGCTCGTAAAATGGTTGGGAGTAATATTGATAAAATTTGGAATGCATATGATCTTTGTAAATCTGATGACACTTTTGTTATTGCGAGTGGCGTTTGTACAGGATGGGTTCCTGGAGTTGAGTTTAAAAATAATAAAGCAATAGTAACTTCAAAGATAATCTTTGGAGGTACAGGAGAGATTAAGGTAATTACTAATGAGTATAATTTAGGAGCACAGAATGTCTGAACTACATAGCGTTGCTGCACGAATGGTTGCTAAAGGAAAAGGAATTCTAGCAGCTGATGAAAGTACCCCTACATGCACTAAAAGATTTGAAAGTATTAATATAGAATCTACCGAGCAGAGTAGAAATTTTTACCGCAATATGTTATTTACTAGCGATAATATTGCAGAATATATTAATGGAATAATTTTGTTTGATGAGACATTTCATCAGAAAGAATTCAAAACTGATACATTATTTCCTCAATATCTAGAATCCAAAAGTATTCTACCTGGAATTAAAGTAGATGGCGGACTGCAAAGTTTCAATAATCATCCAGAGGAGAAAGTTACTGTTGGATTAGATAGATTAGATGAGAAACTATCTAGATATTATAGTTTAGGCGCACGTTTTGCAAAATGGAGAGCAGTTATTACTTTAGGTAATGGAATCCCATCAGATGGCTGTATTCAAGCGAACGCAGAAGGCTTAGCCAAGTATGCTTTATTATGTCAACAAGCTAATTTAGTACCAATAGTAGAACCAGAAGTATTAATGGATGGCAATCATACTATCGATACATCTTTTGACGTAACAGATAGAACATTAAGTGCTGTATTTAGTCAGCTAGAAAAACATAATGTTGATTTACGAGGTATAGTACTTAAGCCTAATATGGTATTGTCTGGATATAATTGTGATAATCAAGCAAGCGTAGAAGAAGTAGCACAAAAAACTCTAGAATGTTTAACAAATAATGTTCCATCCAGCGTTCCTGGAATAGCCTTTCTTTCTGGGGGACAATCTGATGAGCTTGCAACCTTACATTTAAATGAGATGAATAAGCAAGATACTAATTGGAAGGTGACTTTTTCTTATGGAAGAGCACTACAGCAAAATGCATTGAACACATGGGCAGGAAAATCAGAAAATGTTAAAGCAGCTCAGGAAGTATTATTATCTAGAGCTAAAGCAAATAGCTTAGCAACTACGGCTAGTCTTTAATCTGAAATACCATTAATTTTTCTGAAGATTCAATGGTAAAGTTGTTTCCTAATGACTGATTTCTGAGAGCTCTAGGAGAAGGTGATAGTCTATATGAATCTAAAGGATATTTAAGATCTGTTGAGTTAACCTTATTATTTGATTCAAAACTAATAATACTAATAGTCTCCCCTTTAAAAGAATTAAATACAGTTTTTCCTACACACGGAGTAATAGTAGAATAATCTGTATAAATTGTACAGCTTATTGTGTCACAGTATTCATTGATAGCAAAAAAATTACCTAAAAAATGATCCTCACTTTTTCCTGAAATTCCAAAAATAGATAATGATAAATAATCATTTTCAATACACCAGTCTAATGTTTTTTCTAGATCAGTTTTATTTTGATCTTCTGTATAAATTAGTTTAGAAACTTTGTTTTTATACGATACATCGATTGAATCAAAATCTCCTATAGATATAGTAGGAGTGATTCCAATATTAATTAACGTGTTGGTTGCTCCATCTATTGCAATAATTATTTCTGATGATTTAATCTGATTAATAATTTCTTTACTAGTAGGAAATTCTCCGTTGATAATAAGAGAAACACTTTTTTTGTCATTCGTATTCATTAATTAAACTAATACAACTTTTTAAGTGTTCCACAATAATAAGATAATATTTATCGAGATTGTGCCTCAAATTTCTTGCAAATAAATTTTTCCTGTAATAGTATCTCTTTCATTAAAGAAAAAGAATAAAGAAAACTACTTATGAGAAAAACATTACTTATTATATTTCTATCTTTTATTTATGGTCAAGGATTTGATCTTTCTGGAAAAGTTATTTCTAATAGTACCCTTATCCCGATTTCAGATGTTAATATATTTATTCAAGGTACTCAATTGGGTACTGCATCAAATGAAGATGGATTATTTAAATTTTCAGAAATTCAATCAAGTAAATATATATTAATAGTTAGTGCTATTGGATATAAAGATCAATACTTAGAAATAAGCTTAAATCGTGATCTATTAGATTTTTCTATCCAGTTAGAAGAAGAATCTGTTTTAGCGAAAGCATTGAGCGTTGTAGGACGTTTTCCTTCAAAGCATATACCTTATTTGACCAAAAATATTTCCAACCAAGATATAATAGATAATGATTATCAAACAATGTCAGAATTATTTAGAAATGTCGGAGGCGTTGATGTTCAAATGGCACATAATAATGGGCGTAATGCAAATTTTTCTATTCGCGGATCATCTGATTACAAGCCAGGTGGTTATAATAATAGAGTCTTAGTCTTATTAGACGGATTTCAAATTAGTATGCCTTATTCAGGTTCAATTGATTGGAATGGTATGCCATTAGACTTTCTAGATAGAGTTGAAGTTGTGAAAGGTCCAGTATCTTCTCTGTATGGGCAAAACTCTATGGGCGGAATTATTAATTTAGTAACAAAAAATTATTCACAAAAGTTTCTGAATTCAAAAGTCACCTTAGGAAGTTTCAATAAAAAGGATATCAATATTGGAATGAATAATATTTATAATAATATTTCTTATACAACATTACTCCAATACAAAAAAGGAGACGGTCATCGATTCAATGCACAATATGAGCAAAATAATTTTTATACTAAAATTTATAACAAAGAAAAAGAATTTTCTGTTTCTTTGATGGCAAATCGATCATTGAATGGTCAGCCAGGATTTTCTGTAGAAGAGAGGCCAGCTTTAATATCATACCGCTTATCTGATAGAGATTCTGTTTATCTGCAGTTATTTAAGAAACAAAATCTTAACAATAATGATAATTTAGTATACTCTGCTAGTATAAATCATTTTTATACACATTATCAAGATAGAGGCGATACGCCAGAAGATGAGAGTCAGGATGATACGTTTTATAATGATACTAGCTTAAATCTAAGGACAGAATATCAGAAATTATTTAATGATAAATCATATCTTATTGTTGGTGCAGATATCATTATTGAGGAATCAGATATTTCTATCTACAAAGATATTTATAGCGATCCAATGCAATTGACTGCAGGAGTCTTTGCTCAGAATAGATTAGTGTTGAATGAAAAATTATTGCTTGGTGTTGGATTGAGAATTGACTACAGATTAATTGATCGTGGAAATGTTTATAGCAATAAAGCATTTAGCAATGTTTCTCCGAAGATTAATTTGAGTTATAAACAAGATAGCTACTCAACATGGAACTTTGCTTTAAGTAAAGGATTTAGGTCTCCTTCATTATCAGAAATGTTTTTACAGTATGCAAGTGATTATGGACTATATACTCAGGGTAATCCCGATTTAGAGCCAGAACAGCTGTATGGACTAGATATAGGGTATGATCGTTCTAATTTATCTGATACATCTTTCTCTGTAGATACTTTTTACTATGTATATGAAGATATGATAGACTTTGTATATGGATTGCCTGTAGTGGCTCGAAATAGATCTGATATTAGTTCATGTGGCTTGGAAACTAACATTAATTATAAATTGAATGATAATTTAAGTATCAATGCTGGCTATACTTACCTAAGAGTAAATGATTTAAATGATATTGACCCGATTCTTTATCGCCCAAAACATAAATTAGTTTCTGGTGTAAAGCATACTAAGGGCAAAGTAAGTAATGTTATATCTATGAGATATCAATCAGAACAAGATTATCAAGATTTTTTAAGCGATGATCGTGAATACGAAGGAAGTGAAATCAGATTTCCTATTAAGAAACTAGATGCATTAATGCTATTTAATTATATAGGAAGTTATCAACTGTTAGATAGCAAAATTTCGTTAAAGATTTCTAATATTTTTAATGTAGAATATCAATTAATTCAAGACTATCCAATGCCTGGAAGATTAGTAAGCATTAGTTATGAAAAACTATTTTAATTATTGTTTTTTCAGTCAATAAAACACCTATTAATGAGATTTAGTCTCAAAAAAACTTGTTAATAATTTTTTTCAATATTAACATCACCCATTAATCTAAGATATTATTAAAAAGAAAAAGGGGTGATTATGAACATTTTAAGAAAAAATACATTAGCTATATTAGCTCTTTGTATGATATTTGTTGTATCATGTGAAGACAATGGTAGTGATCCAGCTACAAGCGGAACATTAAATCTTACTATTAATATTTCGAATGCTGAAGCATGGCCATCAGAAGGGACAGTATTTGTTTCTCTTGATAAAACTTGGCCTCCAACAGGAGCACCATATAAGAGTGTTGTAGTTGCAAGCAGTCAAGTACAAGGTGGTACAATGAGTCTTATCTTTGATGAGTTAGATTTTGATAGCTATAAATTGGCATCAATTTCATGGATGGATCCAAATGATTCAAATCCACAAACTAATCAACATATTTGGGGAACACATAGCGGAAATATGTTTTCACAAACTGGACAATTCTTGTTTTATGGAGATGCTACACCATTTACATTGAGTCAAGATATGGATACATTGTCATTAGTGATTGCGGCTACTGTTAATTAGTATATTTTAAATCATTAAATAAAAAAGGCGAATAATTTTATTCGCCTTTTTTATTATGTAATAAATCGATTATCGTAATCGATCAGCTACAAAATCCCAATTAATTACATTATCTAGCACTGCTTTGACATAATCAGGTCTAACATTTTTATAGTCTAGATAATAGGCATGTTCCCATACATCAACTCCCATTAAAGCATGCTCTCCATGAGCTAATGGATTTTCAGCATTTGGTAAGCCTCTTAAATCTAATTTACCATCTTTTTCAATAAGCCATGCCCATCCACTACCAAATACACCAGCTGCTTGTTGAGTAAAGTTCGTTTTAAATGTATCGTAGTCTCCAAAGGATTCGTTTATTTTTTCTAGTAATTTTCCATGAGGTGCTTTGCTTCCACCAGGAGTCATTTGCTCCCAGTATAGGATATGATTCCATGCTTGACCTGCATTATTAAACACTTTTTTATTGTCTTCTTCAAAGCTTTTTACTACAACTTCATCTAAATCCATATCCATAAACTTAGTACCTTCAGCAAAGGTATTTAGCATGTTGAAATATGCTTGATGATGTTTGCCATAATGTAAGTCTATTGTTTGAGACGAGATTGTTGGCGCAAGATCATTTGCATTATACGGCAATGCTGGTAAGACAAATTTTTTGGTATCGTTCATAAAAAAACTCCTATTAATTGTTTTAGTTGTTTTAAATTTAAATCCAATTTAAACGTTTTAACATAAACAAAAGAGAAAATTATGACACAAATAAAATTAGGAGATCAAGTAGTTGATCTTTCAGGAACAATGCCTAGCGTAGGTTCCAAAGCACCAGATTTTTTATTAGCAAACAATGATTTAGTAAATATGACCTTAAAAGATTTTGAAGGGAAGCGATTGGTATTAAATATTTTTCCTAGTTTAGCTACGCCAGTATGCTCGGCTTCAGCTCATAAGTTTAATGAGCTTGCCAGCGATATGAACAATACGGTAGTTATTTGTATATCCAAAGATTTAGCTTTTAGTCAAAAACAATTTTGCTCTATTAATAATTTAGATAACATTCTTTTTCTTTCTGATATGCGTAACCATGACTTTGCAAATGATTATGGTATTTTACATATGAATGGAAAATTTCAAGGGTTGTTAGCTCGATCTGTTGTAGTTATCAATACTGATGCAACAATAGGCTATACACAGTTAGTTGATCAAACTGGAGATGAACCGAATTATGATAAAGTATTAGACGTACTTATTTAGCAATCAATACAGGGCAGTTACATTGCTGAGCAATGCTAATTGGTTTACTGCCAAAGAAGTATTTTAAAAAAAGATTTTTTGGCGACACTCCCAACATAACAAGGCTATCATCTTTAGCATATTTTACCACAGCCTGTACGGGATCACCCTCAAGAATTGTTGCAGTATTTTTAATACCTGCATTAGTAAACTTTTGTTCAGTTTTTCTTAGTATAGTTCTCAATTTTTCATCAGAAGACTTGTTTTCTAATACGGTAATAATTTCTATAGGTAACTTTTTAGACTTTGCAAATTTTTCAGCAATTTCAATTGCTTTATTTGAACCCATAGAATTATTCACAGGCAATACAATCCTATACTTCTTATTTACCGAGTAATTTTTTACTACCATTACAGAGCTATCAATAAATTGTACTAGCTTATGATGCATTCCTTTGTTTCCACCACCACCACCAATGATAGTAATATCGTGATTGCTAGTTTCAACTTCAGATCGAAGTTGATCAATGATTTCACCAGTACGTAAGATTAAATCAATTTTATTTGAATGGCTTCCTTTTAATAAAACACGCATTCTAGAGTTTTCTTCATCTATAAGTAAGTGATCATTAAAAGCGATACTATTATCTTTTTTGATATATTTTTTTGATTCTAGAAAATCATATGCCCATTCTAAAGTTCTTACTCCAGGCCTATATAGTTCTCTATTATCTAAATTTTGATGTACAACGCTAACGTCTTTTTCAGAAAATTGACTAATTTTTTTACCTACATATGCGATAGTAGTAGTTGCTTCGAATGCATTTGCAATCTTCATTCCAAGATCTAATGTTGGTTTTGAATACTCTTTTCCACCAATGGCAATTAAGATATTCACAGTGTTACCCAATAGAATTTTGACATTAAATATAAAATAGCGATGGAACTAGTAAACATCAATAGTCCAACTTTAAAAAAAGTTTTAGTACTCACAAGTCCTGTAGAATAGAGAATCATTGCGGTAGGAGATGAAATAACGGTTAGAAATGAAAATCCTGAGGCTATAGCAGCAGAAAGAGCAAAAGATACATCTGAAGGCTGTAGCTCAATTGCCATAGGACCTAATAATGAAATGGTAGCTGAGCTTGTAAAAAAATTTGCAGTTAATCCTGTTAGTATAGCCATAAAAGACCAACTAATATCAAAACTGCTTTCAGGCATTAGGGCTAAGAGTACATTAAATTTTGTAACTAACCAAGACGAAGCCCCTGTTTCATTAATTTGGAATCCTAGTGAAATAGTTGCTGCAAATAGAAGAATGACTCCCCAATTTGTATTTTTATTTATTACTTCCCATGACACCATTCCGCAAATCATAAAAATCAATGCTCCGCATAATGCAATAATTCCTAAACCAAGTTCCTCGTTAAATAAAAACCAGCTAATAACAATAAGTAGAATGATAATTGAAGAAAATAGATGATTGATATTATCTCTAGTATTTGATTTTGCTATTTTTTTCTTATACCCTTTTATTTGAATATTTTTTAGAGTAGTGGGAAATGCGAATTGTAATACAAAGTATGCAACCACTAATTGTACAATAAGTATTGGATATGCATGTTTCATCCATTCCCAATAATCGATATTAATACTACTAAATTCTTGTAGATAATTAATCATAATCACATTACGAGCTCCACCAGATGGAGTCCCAATAGACCCAATAATAGTGCCGTATGCAACAGAAAATAAGGTCAATAGTACTGCGTTTCTTCCATCAGTTTGTTTTGTGTCAATATTCTTTATGACGGACAGTCCTATAGGCAGCATAATAGCAATGATTGTATGCTCACCTAAAAAAGATGATAGAATAGCTGAAATAGTCATCAGTCCTCCAAGGAACAATCTTTTGCTTCTTCCAAAAATTCCTATAATAATCTTAGCTAATCTTATATCTAATCCTTGATGTACAATGGCAATAGCAAACATTAGCGATCCCATCACAAATAGCACAGCATCATTCATAAATGATTCAGCTACTACGTCTGGTGGTGCTACTCCTAGCAATACTTGCAATACCAAAGTTAAAAGAGCTATTGCTGGAAATGGTATAGGTTCAAATGTTACTAAGGTGAAAACCATCAATAGTATTATTAGGCTATGATATCCAGCTACAGTTAGTCCTATGGGCGTGCTTAGATTTAATAAAAAAATTGCTAGTATAACGCTAAAAACAAACCATTTTTTTTGAGAAAACCAATATAGTATTGATGAGGATATAATTTTATAAGATTCGTTCATTGCACCAAATTTATTTAATAAATTAAGAAAAGATAACACTTATGTTATAATTGCTTGACTGCTTGATTGATTCTAGTGTAATGTCAGGTCAAGATTTATCTCTATTTTAAATGGTTTTAATATATAAAAAAAATAATGCAACTATTTCCAAGATGGACAAATAATTTTACTGGAATATTTCTAATAGGAATATTTCTCTTACTATTCTCCTTATCTTCTTTTATCTGGTATTATGGCTCTCCATATTATACTGATGTAGGTTATGCACCAGTTCAGCCGGTACCATACAGTCATAAATTACACGCTGGAGATATGGGAATAGATTGTCGTTACTGTCATGTTGGAGTTGAACAATCTTATTCCGCTGTTATTCCACCAACAGAAACTTGTATGGGTTGTCATACATACGTAAAGACAGATAGTGAAAAATTAAAATTGGTTAGGGAAAGTTGGGAAACTGGAAAGCCAATTGAATGGATTAAAGTTCACATGTTACCAGAGTACGCATATTTTAATCATAGCGTACACGTTAACTCTGGAGTTGCTTGTATATCTTGTCATGGAAATATAGCAGAGATGGAAGTGGTTTATCAAGTTAAGCCATTGAGTATGGACTGGTGTTTGGATTGTCATAGATCTGATACGCCAGAGATTAGACCTAAGAATGAAGTAACGAATATGTATTGGACTCCACCAGCAGATTATGATAATTTTGTATCCTCTTGGGTAGAGCAGCATGGAGATGAAAGACCTGTAGGAGATTGTCAAAAATGTCACAGATAAAAAATAAATCAAAAGAATTTGTAGATACTAATAAAATTGATCAGAGCACTGCGCAATCACATGAGTTTGGCTACTGGAAGAGTCTGAAAGATATTTCTTCTTCAGATGATTATAGTAATTATCTAAAGCAATCTGAGCATCATGAAGATAACGGATTATCTAGAAGAAATTTCCTATCATTGGTAGCTGCATCAGTTGCCTTAGCAGGCTTAGAGGGTTGTAAAAAACCTGTACAGAAAATTATTCCTTACGTAGAAGCTGAAATAGCAACTATACCTGGAATTCCTAAGCACTATGCAAGTACTATGCCTTTTAAAAATAATGCCTTAGGAATAATTATTGAAAATCATGATGAAAGGCCGGTTAAAGTTGAAGGGAATGAAAAGCATCCTGCTTCAATGGGTAAATCCAATTCTTTTGCTCAGGCTACTACGCTAGATATGTATGATCCTGATAGATCTAGAGGTGTTAGGTTAAATGGAAAAAAAGTGGATTGGTCTGATTATGTTAAATATGCTCAATCAATAAATAGTTCAAATGGAAATAGGCTAGCTATTTTATCACAAGAGTCCTCATCGCCAACAATCCAGTTCATGCATAATGAATTTAAAAAAGCATATCCAAATGCAGATTGGGTCGTATATGAGCCAATTAATAATGAAAATTTATATAAAGGAATTGAAAAAGCTTTTGGTAAAAAATTGCAACCATTCAATCGTCTAGAAAATGCACAGACAATTCTTTCTATAGGATCTGACTTCTTAGGCGTCGAAGACAATTGTGTATATCATACACGAAAATTTGCTCAAAATAGAGATTTAGAAGATGAAAAGAGTACAATGAATAGACTGTATGTTGTAGAAAGCTTTATGACTCCTACTGGATCTAGCGCAGATCATCGCTTAAATGTTCCAAATCACCAGTTTGTTTCAGTTCTAAGAGAGCTTGCTGGAGAATTAAAAAAATTAGGATTAAAAATTGATGCTAAGGCTATAAAAAGTTCTAATCATTTATGGATTAAAACTGTCGCTGAAGATCTAATAAAAAATAAGGGCGAATCTATCATTATAGGTGGAAGTGATTTGCCAGAAGATATCCATTGCTTAATTACAGGTATTAATAATCAATTAAAAGCACCAATTGATTACTATCCATTAGATAAAGCACATGTTACTTCAATGAAAGATTTTAAATCATTATGCAAGAAAATGGCTAAAGGTTCGATAGATAATTTAATTATCTTAGGAGGTAATCCAGTATATGATGCTCCTTCTGATTGCAACTTTGAAGCATCTCTAAAGAAAGTAAAGTCTGCAGTTCATTTAAGTAATTTTTATGATGAAACTTCGAAACATTGTGAATGGAATATTGCTGAAGCTCACTTCTTTGAAACTTGGGGAGATGCAATGACATATGATGGTTATGCAAGTATTATCCAGCCACAAATTAGACCACTTTTTGAATCAAAAAGTGCACTACAAGTTATAGCTCCTATTATTTTTAAAGAAGATAGAAGTTCTTATGATGTCGTTAAAAAAGTATGGAAAGATAGCATTGTCAATGAAGTAAATTTTGAAAGAAAATGGGAAAAAATTTTACATGAAGGAATTCATACTAAACCACTGCTAAGCAATCAAAAAGTTCGTACTCAAAATAAAATTTCTACTGCAGTATTGACTAAAGATCAAACTCTTGATAATAATAAATTTGAAATAATCTTTGCACCATCGTCTTCTGTTTATGATGGAAGATATGCAAATAATGGTTGGTTGCAAGAGATTCCAAAGCCAATAACTAGCTTGACATGGGATAATGCTGCCTTTGTTAGTATGAAGGTTGCAAAAAAATTAAATATTAAAAATGGTCAAATGATTGAAGTGTCACTAGGAAATAAAAGTGTTAAGGTTCCAGCATGGATTGTTCCTGGACAAAATCAAAAAACAATTACACTTGAATTAGGATATGGTAGAGAGTTTTCTGGTAGAATTGGTAGCGGAGTAGGTTTTAATATGTATCCATTAAGAACAAGTTCAAATATGGGTTATGCTATAAATGCCGAGATTAAAATTCTTAATGAGACATATCCATTAGCAACCACTCAAGAACATTACGGTCTTGAAGAAGATAAGCTTGCAGCGCCAGGATTTAGTGATTTATCAACCAATGAAGTACAATCAAGGATTCCTGATTTAGTAAAGCAGTCAACATTAGAAGATTATAAAAAACATCCAGAGTTCATTAAAGATATAGTTGAAGAACATAAGCCAGACAAGAGTAGAAGCTGGGAAGATCATTCAATGTATAATCCTGAGCCTCAATATGACTACTCAAAAGGTAATCAGTGGGGAATGTCAATAGATTTGACAAGCTGTACCAGTTGCAATGCTTGCTCTATTGCTTGTCAGAGCGAGAATAATATTCCTATAGTAGGTAAGCAGCAAGTAATGAATGGTAGAGAGATGCATTGGATTCGTATCGATAATTATTTTTCTGGCGATCCTGACAATCCAGAAGTGTCTACACAATCTGTTGCATGCGTACATTGTGAATTAGCTCCTTGTGAGCAAGTTTGCCCAGTTGGTGCTACTACTCATTCTACAGATGGCGTAAATCAAATGACTTATAATCGTTGCGTAGGTACAAGATATTGTGCAAACAATTGTCCTTATAAAGTGAGAAAGTTTAATTTCTATAATTATACAAAAGATCTTCCGGAAGTGGTACAGATGGCTATGAATCCTGATGTAAGTATGCGTTTTAGAGGAGTTATGGAAAAATGCACTTATTGTTATCAGCGCGTAAGTGAAGCTCGCATTAAAGCAGAAAATGAAAATAGAGATTTAGTTGATGGAGATATTAAAGTAGCTTGTGCACAATCTTGTCCAGCTGACGCCATTAAATTTGGAGATATCAATGATCCAAATAGCGCAGTTAGTAAAGCAAAAAGACGTAATCGTGATTATGCTTTACTAGGACAGCTTGGTACTAGTCCAAGAACTACATATCTTGCAAAAATTAGAAATCAAAATCCTAAATTATCTTCAAGCAATCATCAGGGAGCGCATCATTAGATGCTAGACAATAAAATAAAGTCCAAAGCACAAATTCGTGCTGAAAAATTACTTCCAGGTAATCAAAATTTTACTACTATTACTGATGATATAGCAGGAGTTCCAGAGGCAAAAAAGACACCAATTCAATGGTGGCTTTTATTTGGATTTGCTCTTTCTCTTTTAGCAATTTTTGCAGGTAGTGTTGGATTTCTTATATGGGAAGGTACTGGAATTTGGGGTATTAATAATCCCGTATTCTGGGGTTGGGCTATTATCAATTTTGTTTGGTGGGTAGGTATTGGTCATGCAGGTACTTTAATATCTGCTATTTTACATTTATTTAGACAAAATTGGAGAAATGCTATTAATCGATTTGCTGAGACAATGACACTTTTTGCTGTTATTTGTGCACTCGTTTTTCCTGGGATTCATGTTGGTAGAATTTGGGTAGCTTACTGGTTCTTACCTATACCAAATCAGATGGGACTGTGGCCAAATATGAGAAGTCCATTAATATGGGATTTCTTTGCTGTGTTCACTTATTTTACAGTATCATTATTATTTTGGTACACAGGTTTAATTCCCGATTTAGCAACCTTAAGAGATAGAGCAAAAACAAATTTAAAAAGAAAAATTTATGGATTCTTTGCATTGGGATGGAGAGGTGGAAATAGACAATGGCAGCATTATGAGCTAGCTTACTTAGTTCTTGCTGGAATATCTACTCCTCTAGTTTTATCAGTACATAGTGTTGTTAGTTCTGATTTTGCTACTAGCATTATACCTGGTTGGCACACAACAATATTTCCTCCTTATTTTGTAGCAGGAGCCATTTATTCTGGATTTGGAATGGTAATGACATTATCTATCATAGCAAGAAAAGTATATAATCTAGGCCATATTATAACAGTAGAACATCTTGATAAGATGGCACAAATTATGTTATTAACTGGTTGTATGGTTGGATATGCTTATTCGATGGAATTTTTTGTTGCATGGTATAGTGGTAATGCATACGAATCATTTGCTTTTGTTAATAGAGCCTTAGGTCCATATTGGTGGGGCTATTGGGTAATGATTTTTTGTAATGTCGTTGTTCCTCAGTTTTTTTGGTTTGAACGCTATAGAAGGCATATCCCATTTTTATTTATCACATCAATCTTAGTGAATATTGGAATGTGGTTTGAAAGATTTGTAATTGTAGTTATTACACTTCATAGAGATTTTATGCCAGGCGCTTGGGCGATGTACAATCCAACAATATTTGATGTTTCAATTTATATAGGGACATTCGGATTATTCTTTACAGGATTCTTGCTATTCTTAAGATTTTTACCAATGGTATCTATTGCTGAAGCAAAACTAGTATTACCAGAGTCTAACCCTCATCATGGACATCAAGAATGAATACATACGGTGTAATAGCAAGATTTGATACTCCTGTAGCATTAGTTCATGCCGCAGAGAAAGTAAGAGATGCAGGATTTAAAGATTTTGATTGTCATTCTCCATTTCCAATTCATGGCATGGATGACGCAATGGGACTTAAACGATCTAAATTAGGTTATGTTATTGGAGCAATGGGATTAACTGGTGCACTATTTGGTTTCGGCTTACAAACTTGGATTCATTCAATTGAGTATCCAATGAATATTAGTGGAAAGCCATTTTTTGCTTATCCAGCATATGCAATTATTACATTTGAGCTTATGGTTCTATTTAGTGCTTTTGGAGCAGTCTTTGGAATGATGTATTTTAATAGTATACCTCGATTCCATCATCCTGTATTCTACTCAGATAAATTTTCAAGAGTTACAAGTGATGCATTTTACGTTAGTATTGAAATTTCAGATCCAAAATATAACGAAGAAGAGGTAAGGTCGTTTTTAGATAAAATTGGTGGTACAGAGATCGAGGTATTAAGAGATGAAAATTAATACATTATTTTTAAGCCTATTATTTTTGACAGGATGTTTTAGAGGTGCAAAATTTGAAGAACCTCCGATTCATTTAAATCCCAATATGGATAACCAACAAAAGTATAGATCGTTAGAAGAAAGCTATTTCTTTGAAGATGGATCTACTATGAGAACTCCAATTGAAGGAACTATTGCTAGAGGGCAATATGATGATAATGCATCATTTTTAACTGGTAAAAATGAAGATGGATCATATTTAGCAAATAATCCGATAGCGTTATCAGCAGAAGTTCTAGATAGGGGACAAGAAAGATTTAATATTTATTGTACACCATGTCATTCTCAAGTGGGAAATGGTAAGGGTATTGTTACGCAGTATGACTATCCTGTTATTCCTGCAAATTTACATGATGAGCGTATTCGTATGCAACCTGACGGAGAAATGTTTAATACAATTCGATATGGATTACGTAGTATGCCTGCATATGGATATCAAGTAGAGACAAATGATGTCTGGTCAATTGTTCATTATGTTAGAGCTTTACAAAAAAGTCAGAATGCTACTTTTGAAGATTTACCGCAAGATGAACAAGAAAAAATTGCTAAGGAATCATGAAACTAGATTCAAAAACATATCATTATAGTTCAAAAAAATCTACTAACCTTATTTTGATGTTTGCAGGTATAGCATTACTAAGTATTGCTTGGTTTGCTGGCTTTGAATCAAAAGAATTTTATTTTTCTTACCTCACTTCATTCTTTTTTTGGCTAAGTATTATATTGGGCGCTATGTTTTTTACATTTGTGCACTATGCTTTCTCTGCTACATGGAGTGTTGCTATAATAAGAGTAATGGAGAATACTCTAATGTTAATACCAATCTTCACAATGTTATTTTTTCCAATTATTGCAGGTATGGAAATGTTATTTAAATGGCTTCCAGGTCATAGTTATTGGCTTACTCATAGTTTTGAAGCTGATCACTTGATACAACATAAATTGCCTTTCTTAAATAAACAATTTTTCCTACAAAGAGCAGTAGCCTATTTTAGCTTATGGAATGTAATAGCTTTTTATATTTATTTCACATCTACTAAACATGATACTGATACAAATCATAATGCATTAATAAAATTAAAGAATTTTACTATGAGTCCTATTGGAGTACTATTATTTACAAGTATTACTTTTGCAGGATTAGATTGGTTGATGAGCTTAGATCCACATTGGTATTCTACAATGTATGGAGTATATACTTTTGCAGGGTCATTCTTAGCATTTTTAGCATTCTTAACGTTTACACTAATTCGCTTAAAAGATCAGGGATATTTAAAAGATATTGTATCCGAAGAACATTTTCACGACCTCGGTAAGTACTTATTTGCGTTTACAGTTTTTTATTGCTACATCGCTGGGGCACAATTCTATTTTATATGGTATACTAATATCCCGGAAGAAACTATTTGGTATCTTCATAGATGGGTAGGTTCTTGGAAAACAATAAGTATCCTATTAATAGTAGGTAAATTTTTCATTCCATTTTTTGCATTAATCTTTAGAGGATCAAAGAGAAATCTAAGGTTATTGCAATTTATGTCTATATGGATATTGTTTATGCACTATATCGATATTAATTTTATTGTGATGCCAACTCTTCACCATGACGGTTTCCACTTTGGAATATACGATATAGCTAGCATGTTAGGGTTTGCTGCTATATTTATTGGTGGATTTAGATATATCATGTCAAGGAGTCCATTAGTTCCACTTAATGATCCAGAATTAATACATTCAATTAATCACAGGAATCACTAATTATGAGTAATCTAGGTTACGAAAAACAAGATATTCCAGTTAAGCCAGTAATAATTGGAGGATTTATATTTGTTTTAACAATTATAGTTACCCTTTTTCTTTTATTTGAATATTATGTACGTGTTTTAGATGATACTGTTTATGAATTTAAACTAAGTAAGCGATCAAAAAAATTAATTGAATTAAGAAAATCGGAAAGCGAAACTCTCAATAGCTATAAGGTAATCGACAAAGAAAAAGAAATTTATCATATACCTATTGATCGATCAAAAGAGCTATTACTAGATGATCAAAAAAAATAGCCTACTTTTAGTATTTTTATTTTTAAGTCATTTATTGTTTTCGCAAACATTAAAGGAACAACCTCCAACAGACTATCCAATAGATGTCATAGAACAATTAGGAGATTATATTCCTCTAGATACTATCTTTATTAACGAATCTGGTGAAGAAATTGTACTAAAGGATTTATTCCAAAAAAATATTCCTACAATTCTTACATTGAATTATTTTGAATGCCCTATGCTTTGTACTCTTGTACTAAATGGATTAGCTGAGTCAATTGAAAAGCTAACACTAAATCCTGGAGAAGAATATCAGGTGATCACTATTGATATCAATCCTAATGAGAGTACAGCTTTTGCAAATCAAAAGAAAAAGAATTATATAGCTGGATATAATCTTAAAAACATTAAAAATGATTGGCATTTTTTAACTGGAGAACAAGAGAATATAAAAAAAATTGCTGATAGCATAGGATTCATATATTATTATGATGAAGATAGAGATGAGTATATGCATCCTGCAGCGATTTCTGTGTTAGATCCAGAAGGAAAAATTTCACGCTATTTATATGGGATTCAATTCTTAGCCAAAGATTTAAAGCTGAGTTTACTAGAAGCTGGCCAAGGAAAGATAGGAAGTACGCTGGATAAAATAATTCTTTATTGCTACCATTATGATCCTTACAAAAATACTTATACACTTTTTGCTACCAATGTTATGAGATTAGGGGGTATATTAACTATCATTTTTCTAGGTATTACAATTGTAGGTTACTGGAAAAATGATCATAATTTATTTAGGGGATAATAGTAGAAGACATGGATAGATTAACTGAATATTTGTTTCCAAAACAGGTGTCAACCTTTGCTGCTGACATCGATAACCTATTCTATTTTATTTTTTATTCATCAATAGCCCTCTTTGCTATCGTTGTATTCGGTATGGTATACTTAGCAATAAAATATCGATTCAAAAAAGGTGATGAGATTAGGCTCACAAGTAGTAAAGATCATAGTAATATATTAGAGTCATTATTTTTCATTGTTCCTCTTATACTAGTAAGTATCACATTTGTGTGGGGCATTAGATCTTATTTAAAAATGATTATTGTTCCTGATGATGCGATTGAAATCAAAGTTACTGGCCAGAGTTGGTTTTGGACGTTTGATTATCCTGACGGAGGTACAACTCTTAATGAGCTTGTAGTTCCTTCTAATCAGCCTATTAAAATTGTTCTTTCTTCTAAAGATGTATTGCATAGTTTTTTTATTCCTGTGATGAGAACTAAGATGGACTGTTTACCGAATAGATACAATGTTATGTGGTTTGATGCTCAACAAGAAGGAGTATATGATATATTTTGTACTGAATATTGTGGAACGGGACACTCTCAAATGGGAGCAAAGGTTGTTGTTATGAAACCTGCTCAATATGAAGCATGGGTTGCTGACCTTGGATCTGATGATGAAGATATACCTCTAGATGAACTTGGTGCCAAGTTATATACTAAAAAAGCATGTAACACTTGTCATACTTTGGATGGTTCTGCTTTAGTCGGTCCATCATATTTACAAACAAGTCAAATGTGGGGGCAAGAAAGAGTCTTTGATGACGGTACTAGCGCTGTAATTGATGATAATTATATAAGAAGCTCTATATTAGAGCCACAGACAAAAATAGTAGCAGGTTATCAAGGAGTTATGCCTACCTATCAAGGCTTGTTAAATGATAGAGAATTAGATGCATTGATTGCTTTCTTAAAATCTTTAAAAGAGGATTCTCAAATTTAATTGTAAATTAGGATATACTTATGGCTGAAAATGAAAAACTAAATTATCTTACGCACCCGAAAGGCATAATGTCATGGTTGTTAACATTAGATCATAAGCGTATTGGTCTTATGTATCTTTTTGGTGGAATAATATTTTTCTTTCTAGGTGGATTGTTAGCACTCGGGATGCGACTTGAATTAGCTGCTCCTGGTAATGATTTCATGTCAAATGAAACTTATAACAATGTATACACATTGCATGGGGCAATTATGATTTTCTTATTTATTATTCCTGCGATTCCTGGAGCGTTAGGAAATATGTTACTTCCTCTTATGTTAGGCGCAAAAGATGTAGCATTCCCCCGATTAAATCTTGCTAGTTTTTATATATATACTTTAGGTGCACTATTTGTTGTATATACGATTATTGCTGGCGGAGTAGATACAGGTTGGACATTTTATACACCTTATTCTACTACTAGCACATCAAATGTAATACCTATGACAATGGGAATTTTTATTATTGGATTTTCATCTATTTTAACAGGACTAAATTTTATTGCCACTATTCACAAAATGAGAATTCCTGGATTAACATGGTATAAACTACCATTATTTGTATGGGCTCTTTATGGCACTTCTTTAGTACAAATTACAGCAACCCCTGTTATTGCAATTACAATGGTTTTGTTAATTCTGGAGAGATTGTTAGGAATTGGAATTTTTGATCCTGCTCTTGGGGGAGATCCTGTTCTTTATCAGCATTTTTTCTGGTTCTATTCTCATCCTGCTGTATACATTATGATATTGCCTGCATTCGGAATTATTAGTGAAATTATTCCAGTACACTCTAGAAAGAAAATATGGGGATATAAATTTATTGCATTCTCAACACTATCAATTGCATTTATTGGATTCTTAGTTTGGGGTCATCACATGTTTACATCTGGGCAATCAGTTTTTTCTCAAATTGTATTTTCTTTTATAACATATTTTGTAGGTATTCCTACGGGAGTAAAAATATTTAGCTGGATATTAACTATGTATAAAGGCCAAGTATCTTTTACGCCTCCTATGCTATATGCTTTATCCTTTTTATTCTTATTTACTATTGGAGGATTAACAGGAATATTTCTTGGTGCAGTAGCCTTAGATATTCATTTACATGATACCTATTTCGTAGTTGCTCACTTTCACTATGTAATGCAAGGTGGTACTATTATTGCTTTTCTTGGAGGGTTGCATCATTGGTGGCCTAAAACTATGGGTGCAATGTATAATCAAACGGTAGCATCCATTTGTTGTCTAGGAGTATTTCTAGGTTTCAATGGTACATTTTTTCCTCAATTCTTATTAGGATTAAGAGGAATGCCAAGAAGGTATGCTACTTATGATCCTCAATATGCAGAGTTACATAACTACTCTAGTTTTTGGTCAGGAATACTTGGACTGTCCATATTTATTGCAATTATGAACTTACTTTGGTCTTTAAGAAAAAGTAATAAGCTAGACCCAGGTACTAATCCATGGGGTGCAATGACATTGGAGTGGACACATACTAGCTCACCTCCTCATCCACATAATTTTGAAGAAGAGCCTGTGCTTGAGCATGGTCCATATGATTATGATAAAGTCATCGTTGAGCCAACATTTAAAAAATGAGTCACGATAATTCATCACCCGATTTTCTGCAACATCACTTTCATGATGTTGACCAGCAGTATGAAACTGCAAAGCTTGGAATGTGGGCTTTTATACTTACTGAAGTTCTGACTTTTGGGGGTTTATTCGTTGCATATGTTGTATATCGCTCTTGGTATCCTGAAATGTTTGTTGGGGCAAATCTACTTCTAGATGTTAATAAAGGATTATTGAATACAATTGTTCTGATTACTAGTTCATTAACAATGGTTCTTGCTGTATGGGCGATACAGCAGAAGAAACAAAAACTATCTTTATTCATGCTTATAGCAACATTTTTATTTGCTTTTATGTTCTTAGGTATTAAATATTTAGAGTATTCTCATAAGTTCGAAGTAGGTCAATTGCCAGGAGAGTATTATAGCTATATGGGACCTGAAGTTGCTCATCTTAATAATCCGCATATCTTCTTCAGTATCTATTTTATTATGACTGGACTACATGGATTGCATGTAGCAATTGGTATGGGGTTAATCGCATGGTTAATCTATGCAACAGCTAAAGGAAACTTACATTCTAAATATTATACTCCCATGGAAATGATTGGTATCTTTTGGCACTTAGTTGATTTAATCTGGATTTATTTATTTCCACTATTTTACTTAATATAGGAACATTATGTCTGAACATCACATAACACCATTGAAAACATATTTAGTAATTGCCGGAGCATTGTTTTGTCTTACAGCAATTACAGTTTGGGTATCTTATTTTGATTTTGGATCATTAAATATTATTATCGCTATGGGCGTGGCAACATTTAAGGCTACTTTAGTTGCTTTATTTTTTATGCATCTTCTTTGGGATGATAAGAAAAATTTAACAATGTTTATTATGTCCTTAATGTTTCTTGGAATATTTATAACAATAACTCTTTTGGATACTGGTTTTAGGGGAGGAGTCAACCCTGAAGTGGAATATCCTATTAATAAGCGTGCTGCCTTTTATGATTCCTTACCTCTTACAGATACTCATGGAAATCCGGTTGATGAGCATGGTACTGATAGTCATGAAGGGGATGAGGATCACCATTAAATGAAAAAACAGCTTTTTTTTCAATCTGCTGTAGTTTCAACAATCTTATCTTACCTTTTAATTTTTGTCGGTGGATTGGTACGCGTTTCAGGTTCTGGTATGGGTTGTCCAGATTGGCCTAAATGTTTTGGTCGATGGATACCACCAACTAATATTGATCAAATACCTTCCTATATTGATGCTACGTCTTTTAATATTGTACTAGCTTGGATAGAGTATGGTAATCGCTCCCTTGGAGTCTTGGTGGGCTTTTCAATTATCGTATTGAATATCATAGCAATATATTATTTTCGCAAAGAAACGAAGCTATTAGTTTCGGCAATTTTATCTCTCATTCTAGTGGGGGCAAATGGTGCATTAGGCGCTATTGTAGTTTCTTCAATTTTAAATCCTTTCCTTGTTAGTCTACATATGATATTAGCTCTTATGTTGGTATCGGTATTAAGCTATGCATGCATTGAATCTTATAAATTGATAAATATAGAAAAATTCAAAGGTCTAGAGATTAACAGGTCACTTTCGAATAGTTTGATTATTTTTTGGATATTTATTGTTATAGAAATTCTTCTAGGAACCGGCATTAGAACTAACCTTGAACTTGTTTCTATTGAAAATCCCTTATTATCTAAAGGAGAGCTATTGAATACCTTAGATTCTTATAAATATTTTCACTCTTTCCTAGGATTTACTCTATTATTTTTGAGTGTATATATTTATTCTCAGTTGAGAGAAAATAAGCTATATATTACAAGATTTTTAGGCATATTTATACTTGGTATGATTGTAGTTCAGATTTTTTTAGGAGAGATGATGATTTTCTTTGAATTACCTCAATTAACAAGGCTCTTCCATACGTGGGGCTCATCTTGGCTTGTCGGTGTAATAATTATATTGTATAATTGCATCGGTAATGAATACGCTAAATAAAAAATTAATAATTGCATTTTTTTCAGTTTTAATCTTAGGTATTATAGGATTATTTACTATAGATCAAGCGACTCAATCTAGAATTAATAATCTATCTATTATATCAGAAGTTCCATCCTTTGAATTAGATAATTTTGATGGTATTCCATTTACAGAAAAAAAATTAGATAATAAAATTACTGTAGCTAGTTTTATTTTTACTCAATGCGAAGGTGCATGCCCAATTATGTCAACAAATATGGGATTGCTACAAAAAAGATTTTCAGATTCAGATATATTGCAGTTTGTATCAATAACAACAGATCCTGACTATGATTCAAGTAATATATTGAAAGAATTTTCTGATAAGTATAGCACTAAAAATAATTGGTTTTTTCTAAGAGGGGATATTAATGATGTTGTTAAATTGTCCGAAGATGGATTCTTTCTATCGGCTAGCTTATTACCAGCTGGACATTCTACTCGACTTATCTTAATTGATAAAGACAGAAATATTAGAAAGTACTATGAAGGCACTGTTGATGCTAATATAGTCGAGTTGCAAAATGATATTGTGACCTTAATTAAGCAGGGTTAGTATGGTTAAAAATTTAATTGAGCTAACAAAGATCAGAATTGGATTTTTAGTACTAACCACAACAGTCATCGGATTCTATCTTGGGGCTCAAGGCTCTTTTTCATCATCGCTATTATTCTATACTATTATAGGTACTTTATTTTCGTCAACAGGTGGTTCAATTATAAATAATGTGATAGAAGTTGATTCAGACAAGAGAATGGATCGAACAAAGAATAGAGTACTTCCTACAAAAAAACTATCTGTTAATTTTGCATTATTTCTAGGATTATTGTCGATTGCACTAGGATTATCTACGCTATATTTTAAAGTAAATGCGCTCACCGCCTTATTGTCCATGCTAACTATTGCGTTATATTTATTAGTGTACACACCTTTAAAGAGAGTATCATGGATAAATACTTCTATTGGCGCTATTCCTGGTGCTATACCTCCATTAGGTGGATGGACAGCAGCAACAAATAGCTTAGATCTGGGAGGGATAGCTTTATTTTTAATCTTATTTTTCTGGCAACATCCTCATTTTTATGCTATCGCATTTATGTACAAAGAAGACTACGCTAAGGCAGGATTAAAAATGTTACCTGTAGTAGAAAATGGTGTAAAAAGAACAGTACTACATATTTTTTTACATGCATTGATATTAATTCCAATTTCTACTTTACCATTTTTCTTTGGAGTGTCAGGAAGGGTATATTTTGTAGGAGCATACTTACTAAGTAATATTTATATGCTATGTTGTCTTCCATTTATTCTAGAACAATCTAGAGAAAATGCTGTCTTAATATTTAAGACATCAATTTATTATTTTCCTTTATTGTTCTTTTTGATATTAGCAGATTTGTTTATATAGAAATAGGTAATGAAAGAAATAAATACGATTTATGCTAGTTACAATCAGTGAGAATCTAATTTTTCAATTCTCTTCTGATGTCTTCCACCTTCAAATTTTACGCTTAACCATTGCTTAATTAATTCTATTGCACGCTCTGATTTAATAAATCGCGAACCAAGAGATAAGACATTAGCATTGTTATGTAATCTTGATAGAGTAATAATTTCATCTGGACCATCATAAAAGACGATTGCCCTTACACCTTTGAACCTATTTGCAGCCATTGCTTCGCCCTGACCTGATCCTCCAAAAATAATCCCCATCGTATTATCATTTTCTGAAATAAATTGTGCTGCAGGGTTGATAAAATCGGGATAATCATCAGTAGATTCATATTCAAATGCACCAAAATCTTTTACTTCATAGTTTGATGCCATTAAAGATTCCTTTACTGATTCTTTGAGTTCAAATCCAGCATGATCTGTAGCTAAGACAATTGTTTTATTAGTCATTTAGATAGCTTTCTATTCTGCTTTTAATTTTTTCTTTAGTAAAATCAAATTGCATTGCTACATCAACTCCTGGAGCAGAAAGTCCAAAATTATCAATACCAATTTTTAATCCATTCTGACCAACAAATTTTTCCCAACCCAATGTTGTTCCGGCTTCTATTGAAACTCTTTTCCTGCAATTGGAAGTAAGGATTTCATTTTTATACTCTTCCGATTGTTGATCAAACAGTTCCCAACATGGTATGTTAACAATTTTTATATTACGATTTATATCTTTTGCGATAGAGAGCGCAAGATGAGATTCTGATCCAGTCGTAAATATAACTAAATCTGGATTATCAGAATCTAATACAGTATAAGCTCCTTTTTTTACACCATTCTTAATAATAGTTTTATCTAAGGTACTTACAGGAAGTTTTTGTCTAGTTAGTAGTATTGCACTAGGATTGGTGTCATTTTCCATAATTGTCTCAAAGCAAAAATGAGTCTCAATAGCATCTGCTGGTCTAAAAACAAGCAAGTCTGGTATTAAACGCAAAGACATAGTATGCTCAACAGGTTGATGAGTCGGACCATCTTCTCCTACAAAAATTGAATCATGAGTAAACTCATACATAACATGTAATTTTTGAATAGCAGATAAGCGTATTGCAGATCGTACATAATCACTAAATACTAAAAATGTTCCTCCGAATGGGAAAAGACCTCCATATAAACTAATACCGTTCATAATTGCTCCCATTGGAAATTCTCTAACTCCAAATGGAATATTTCTACCTTTTAAATTTGAGGATGAAAAATCTCCATATGTATTAACAAAGTTTGTAGTACAATTTGACCCATCAAGATCTGCTGATCCTCCTACGATAGTAGGGATGTGGGAAGAAAATTTATCTAATGACATTCCGAATGCTTTCCTAGTAGCAATTACCTCAGTTGGGTCGAAGTCAACCAGTTCTATTTTTTTTAGCTCAGAAGATATATCAAATGCATGATTATCTGTTTTATTGTTAGAAGTTGATATCAATTCTTTAATAGAGTGAAAATTTCTTTGAAAATACTCTTTTACTTCAGCTGGACAATAAAAAGATTCATGTTCAGGCAATCCTAAGTTTTGTTTAGTACCAACAATTTCCTCTGAGCTAAATGGAGCGCCATGTGATTGGCTTGTATTTTCAAGGGTAGCACTTCCTTTTGCAATAGTGGTATTCCCAATAATAATACTTGGTAGATCTGAAGCTTGAGCATTTTCTATAGCTTTTCTTATCGCCTCATGATCATGACCATCTATTTCTTGTACATCCCAATTCATAGATTTAAATAAATCTCTATAATTGGTAGAGTCGCAGCGAGAAGTTTTACCAGCTATCTGTATATCATTTTTATCATAAAACATTATTAATTGAGATAATTCCCAATGTCCTGCTAGCGTAGCTGCGCCAAGTGCTATGGGTTCTTGTAAGTCACCATCTCCAACTAGTACATAAGTATATTGCTTCCTATCTTTTTGCGATTCTTTGCTAAGCATTCTTTCTGCTAATGCCATACCTGTTGCCATACCAACTCCTTGACCGAGTGGACCAGTATTTGCATCTACTCCAGGAGTTTCAATTTCAGGATGACCAGGCGTTCTACTATGTAATTGTCGAAATTCTTTTAGGTCTTTCATTGTTAAAATATCAGATAGATAAAGTAACGTATAGAGCAACATACAGGTATGGCCTGCTGACAAGACAAAGCGATCTCTTGATTGGCAATCTGGATTATCTGAATCAAATATTAGATATTCTGAATATAAAATATATGAGAAATCTGCAAGAGACATTGGGCCTCCAGGATGTCCAGAGTTTGCTTTACCTACCCCATCAATAACAAGACCCTTTATTATACTGACAGTAAATTGGTCTTTCTCATCTTTAGTCCAATCGTTGAATGTATCTATTGCTTTATAATTCATAGATTATACATCTTATTGATAGTTTCAGTAGGATTTTCTGATTTAAACACTTCAGATCCTGCTACAAGTATATCTGCCCCTGCATCAATAATTTCTTTAGCATTATCAAGTTTTATGCCACCATCAACTTGAATAGCAATCTTATCTCTCAAGTTTTTTTCTTTTAGAATAGTGTCAATAGAAGAAATTTTTTCTAAGGTAGAAGGTATAAAGCTTTGACCTCCAAATCCTGGCTCAACAGACATAATGACTACATAGTCAATAAAGGGTAAATATTTTTCAATTACTTTAAATGGAGTTTTTGGTTTAATTGCTATTCCGCATCTTAAATTATTTTTTTTAATCATATTGATAAGAATTTTTGGAGGAAACGTAAATCTTGGTTCTGTTGTTTCTATATGAAAAGAAATAGCATCTGCGCCGGCATCAATAAATGCTGGTAACATATCAAATGGATTACTTACCATCAAGTGTACATCAAAAAAAAGATTTGAATGAGGTCGTATTGCTTTGACTATAGAAGGACCAAAGGACAAGTTAGGAACAAATTGTTGATCCATAATATCTAAATGAAGCCATTCCGCTTTTGATTCATCGCATAGCTTAAGTTCGCTTTTTAAATCAGCAAAATTTGCTGCAAGTAAAGATGGTGCGATGATTGGTTTCTTATTTTCTGGCATTGATACCCCAAATAAGCTACATATTATTTTTTCTCAAAAGAAAGAATTTTTGTTGAATCAATAGCAAGTTCTGTTTTACCTTGCAGACCGACTAGTCGGTTTATGAAAAAAGAAAACCAAAACGATAAAAAAGATTTGATCATGGCATCCGCACTCAAGGTTATGACTGAAAAAGGATATTATGGTAGTACTATTGATGACATTGTATCAGAGTCAAAAATGAGTAAAGGTGCTATTTATCATTACTATAAATCAAAAAAAGAAGTTTATCTGGGTGTTATTGAATCTTTAGAGTCTAAGTATACAGTAGTTTTTTCTAAAGTTAATATGGAAGATACTAACAAGAAAAAATTGAAAAAATTATTTACTATTGTTAGCTATCAACTTGAAAAAGATCCTACTTTTTTTAAGTCTTTTTCAACTTTCTGGTCAATTTCTAGACATGATGAAGATTTCAGAAAAGCGATACAAAATATGTATAATCGCTTTCAAAAATTTATAGAATTAATAATAGTTGAAGGAATGGAGAATAAAGAATTTGAGGGTATTCCAGATGCTAAGGTTGCTGCTCTTTCGTTGATATTAAATATTGAAGGAGTTTTTTGGTTTACTTTATTTGAATCAAAGGATCTTGATTCGGCAAGCTATATAGATCAAATTTCAGATTATATTTTAAATGCTTATACGTTAAAAGAAGGGAAATGATAATGTCTGATAAACAACAAAATGACAATACAAATAATTCATCTAAAGATGGAGCAATTGATTTTAGTAAAATTAAAACTGGTGGTAGATTTTTAACAACAGTTGTAGGTACAAATAAAGTTTTTTGTAAAGAAGCTTTTTCAGAAGAAGAGAGAATGATTTATGATGCAATGTCAGATTTTGCAACGAAAGAACTTTTACCAATAGCTCAAACTGATTTAAATAAGAAAGATGAAAAATTAATAAGAAAATTAGTAGAACAAATGGGAGAGTTAGGTTTTTTAGGAGTTGATGTTCCTGAAAAATATGGCGGCTCAGAGATGACCAAAACAGGAATGTGTATCTTAGCCGAGGGAATTTCTAAAAGTGGAAGTGCTTCTTTTTGTACAGTTTGGAATGTTCAAACATCTATTGGTTCATTAGGCATAATATGGTACGGAAACGATGAACAAAAAGAAAGATGGCTTCCTGGAATCAGTTCAGGTAAAAAAATTACTGCATTCGGCTTAACTGAGCCAGAAGCTGGTTCGGATGCAACAAATTCTAAAACCACAGGTGTTCTTTCAGATGATGGTAAACATTATATCTTGAATGGACAAAAAATATTTATTTCCAATGGCGCGTGGGCTGACCTATTTACAATTGCATTAAAAATTGATGGAAAATTCTCTTCAATTGTTGTTGAAAAGGGTACTCCTGGATTTGACATAGGTAAAGAAGAAAAGAAAATGGGAATGGAAGGATCTTCAACTGTCCCTCTATACTTTACTGATTGTAAAGTTCCTGTTGAAAATCTTCTTGGAAAAGTTGGAGAAGGTGCTGGTCCTGCATTTTGCGCACTTAATATTGGAAGATTTAAATTAGGTGCATCATCAATTGGTGGAATGATGTTGGGTATCCAGCAAGCCGTAGCCTATGCTAAACAACGTAAAGCATTTGGACAATACATTAGCGACTTTGGATCAATAAAAGAGAAATTAGCTATCTGTACTATCTCAACATACACAACGGATAGTATGTGTTATGCAGTGATTGGTAATCAAACTGATGCAATTGCTGAATTAGATAAAGATGATCCTGAATACTATATTAAACAAGGTAATATCACAGAAAAATATATTGCAGAGAACTCTATAGTAAAAGTCTATGGAAGTGAATCTTCTGGTGAGTTGATTGATCATTGTTTGCAGATTTTTGGTGGATATGGCTTCATTGAAGAGTATCCAATGGCTCAAGCTTATAGAGATTCACGAATTAATAGAATTTGGGAAGGAACAAATGAGATTAATAAGATGCTATGTGGAAGAGCAATGATTACAAAAACATTAAGTGGTGAGCTTGGCTTTAGAGAGTATCTTGACAAGATCGACGGATACTGCAATGAAGGTCTTGATAGTGGTTATGAAGGACATTATAAAGATGAAGCTGAGTGTATTGAAGCTGCTAAGGCTGTTTATGCTTTAGCTTTGAATGAGTCTTTAAATAAATACGGTCAAGATATCGGAACAGAGCAAGTGGTAATAGAAAACTTAGCTAATATTTTAATCTACTGTTACGTAGCTGATTCTACTCTTTCAAGAGTTATACAAAATAAAGAGTTCTATGATAGCAGTAATCAAGTAGTCCCAGAGCTTTGTGCTAAAGTTTACACAGCTGAACAAGGTATTAGGGTTATGGAATATGCAAACAAGATTTTTAATAGCATATTTGATAGTCATATTTCAGCTGATATTGAACAAAAACTAGATGTTTTAAAAAAGAGATTATCTTTAAAAACTGATACAATTGGTTTAAAGAAGATAATAGGTGAAAAAGTCGTTGAAACAGGTGCTTATCCTGTTAAAAGTTTCTAAGGAGGAAATTATGAGTAATAAAGCTGTAATTGTAGATGGAGTTAGATCTCCTATTGGTACGAAAGGAAGTGCTTTAGTTGGAATGCGACCAGATGAAATAGCTGGTCAGGTTATTAAAGGTCTTTTGGATCGTAATAAAGAATTAGATGTTAATGCAATTGAAGATGTGTCATTAGGATGTGCTTTTCCTGAAGGTCCTACTGGAATGTTAGTAGCAAGAGGAGCTTCAATATTAGCTGGCATACCAGATACTGCTGCTGCTAATGTTATTAATAGGTATTGTGGCTCTGCCATGACTTCCCTTCACTTAATTAGTTCTGCAATTGAAGCAGGAGACATTGAAGTTGGTATTGCAGGTGGCGTAGAAGATATGTTTAGTATTCCACAAGGAGGTTTTGCTCCTGATTTTAATGTTAAGTTAGCAGAGGACGACTATTACATTTCTATGGGTGAAGGAGCCGAATTACTAGCTGACAAATTAAATATTTCAAGACAGGAACAAGAAGAGTTCTGTTATAGGTCACATAATAGGGCAGTTGCTGCCCAAGAGGCTGGAAAGTTTGATAATGAGATCATTCCAATCACTCTTGAAGATGGATCAATTTTTGATAAAGATAGTGGTCCTAGAGTGCCTAATAAAGAAAAGATTAAATCTTTAAATCCTGCATTTAAAGCTGATGGAACTGTTACTGCTGCTACAAGTAGTCCATTTTCTATTGGAGCATCTGCTATGCTTTTAACTAGCGAAGCATATGCAAAAGAGCATGGTCTTAAGATTAGAGCCTACATTGAAGGTAGAGCAGTCGCAGGTGTAAATTGGAGAATGTTTGGATCGGGTCCAGTTCCAGCTACAGCTAAAGCGCTGAAGAATGCTGGATTATCAATAGATGATATTGATGTTATGGAAATTAATGAGGCATTCGCTGCGCAAGCTCTTTATTGTGTGAAGGAAGCAAACTGGGATTTAGATAAAGTAAATATGAACGGTGGTGCTGTTGCATTAGGCCATCCTCTTGGCATATCAGGTACAAGAATCATTACTACTCTTCTGAATGTAATGGAACAACAAGATAAATCTGTTGGTCTTGCAACGATGTGCGTAGGAACAGGACAAGGAATCACAACGATTATTAAAAGGGGATAAAACAGATGAGTATTGAAATTAAAAAATGTGCCGTACTAGGCGCTGGAGTAATGGGAGCACAAATTGCAGGGCATATAGCAAATGCAGGGATACCATCCTTACTATTTGATATAAACGAAGATCTTGCACAAAAAGGAGTAGATGGATTAACAAAATTAAAGCCTGCACCTCTTTTTACTAGTAGTAATGCCTCTCTTATTACCCCATGTACATATGAAAATGATATTGAAAAATTAAGTGATTGTGATTTGATTATTGAAGCTGTTGCTGAAAAAATTGAAATCAAACATTTAGTATATAAAAATTTACTACCACACTTAAAAAATGATGCTATTCTTGCATCAAATACATCAGGAATACCATTAGCAAATTTAGTAGAAGTTCTTCCAGAAGATGTTCAGAAAAATTTCTTAATTGCACACTTCTTTAACCCTCCAAGATATTTAAAATTATTAGAGTTGGTAAAAGGGAAAAAAACATCAGATGAAGTTTATAAAACAATGACTGAATTTGGTGAAACTACACTAGGAAAAGGTATTGTACATGCAAAAGATACTCCTGGATTTATTGGTAACAGACTAATCAACGCTGGAGGACCTTTAACTTATCATAAAGCTATAGAAATGGGACTTACTGTAGAAGATGTTGATGCTCTTTCTGGTACACTAGTTGGAAATGCAAAAAGCGCTTATTTTAGAACTCAAGATGTTGTTGGCTTAGATACTGCATTGAATGTTCAGAATAATATGTATGAAAGAGTTACTACTGAAACCGAAGAAGAAAGACAAAAATTTAAAGCTCCTGACATGCTTGTTAAGCTTGTAGAGCAAGGTAGACTTGGTCAAAAAAGCGGATCTGGTTGGTATAAAAAAGAAGGTAAGCAAATCTTATCACTTGATTTAGATACAATGGAATACACGCCAACAAAAAAGAGAATGTTTGACACTATTAGAGTTGGAAAACCTATCAAGAATCTTAAAAAGAGATTGGCTGCAATTACATATTTGGATGATATTGGAGCAAAATTTCTATGGGAAGTTAATGCTCCAATGTTTATCTATACAGCAGAGCTAATCCCTGAAATTTCTGACAGTATTGTTGAAATTGACAACGCTATGAGATGGGGATTTGCAAGAGAAATTGGTATGTTTGATTCATGGGATGCAATTGGCGTTGAAAAATCTGTTAATAAAATGAAAGCAGAGAATAGAAAGGTGCCTGCATGGGTAGAAGAGATGCTTGCATCGGGTAGAAAGTCTTTTTATGATATTAAAAATGGAGAAATGACATATTGGTGTCCCGTAGAAAAGAAATCTCTTGTACATAAACAGAATAAGAAGACTCTTAATCTTAACTTGTATAAGAATACAAAAAATACTTTAAAACGTGACTGGAGTGCAAGTATACATGATATTGGTGATGGCGTATTAAACGTAGAATTCCATTCTATTTTTGTCCCAGCAGTTAATCCTCTTGATCGATCTATGAATGATATTATGAAACACGCTTTAGACTTGCTAGAAACTGGTAAGTATAAAGGGTTAGTTATTGGTCATCAGGGAAAAAATTGGTGTGCTGGAGCCAATGTTAACGATTTTAAAATGGCAATCGATTCTGGAAATTTGCAAGTAATGGATGCAGGTGTTAAAGAGATGCAAACTGTTACTCAACGTATCAGACACTCGAAGTATCCTGTTGTTACCTGTCCTTTCAATTTAGCTTTAGGTGGAGGATTTGAATTTTATGCTTGTTCTTCTCATACAGTGGCCTCTGGTGAGCTTTATGCTGGTCTAGTAGAGGCAATTCAAGGCTTAATTCCTGGCGCAGGTGGACATTTAAGAGTATTGCTCAATCTATTAGAGAATAATGATGCTAAAAATGTGAATATGAATATTGGGCGTCAAGCTATTCAGCTTATTAATCCAATGACAGTATCGAGAAGTGCAACGGATGCTTTGAAAAAAGGCTGGTTGCGTAAGAGCGATACTATTGCAATGAATTCTGAACATTTATTAGCTATTGGTAAAAGTAAAGTTCTCGAAATGAGTGATGCTGGATATGAACCACCAAAATATAGAGATGATTTAACATTGCCAGGTATGACATTAAGAACTATGGCATCTGTTGGAGCAAAAGCAATGAAAGCCCAAGGAAAAATCTCTGATCATGATGAATTAGTAAATTCAAAATCAGCATATGTTTTAAGTGGTGGTAAAAAAGGAGGCTTAATGTCTAAAGTGGATGAACAGCACGTTTTAGATATTGAGAGAGAGTGCTTCATGTCATTAGCTGGAGAACCTAAAACCCAGGCCCGTATTGCTCACTTCTTAAAGACTGGAAAGCCGTTAAGAAACTAAAAGTATCTTTTATTTTTCTATCAGATAAATAAAATTTCATTTTTAAAAGAGAGTCTGTATCTGTAAATTCCTCACCATATTCTATTAAAAGAATATGGTTAATTTGGAGAGTAATTATGGCAAAATGGTGCAAAAAAACATTCATTGAACATATCAATAAAAGTTGTGAAAATGATGTGGCTATTAACTGTTTGCAGTTGATAGATTTTTCTGAAAAAAATTCTGATGAAATTACATGGGGTACTGGAGATGGTTATGGTACAATGACTTTTAGATGTCATTCTGATTATGGAGTTCTACCTTTATTTCGATTATCTTCTAATGGAAAAATCAATCTTCAATTAAATTTTCTAAGAGGTAAAAATCTACATAGACAAATCTTACAAGATATGGTTGTAAAGCTTGAGTCTAATTTTTTAAGACAATATGATCAAGAATCTTATCCATCTGATTCTTATGAAGAGCTAGAAGACTTAATTTGTACGCAGAATCAACTAGATACGTTCATTAAAACTATCGAAGGTTGTATTTATAGGTTAAAACAATAACATGAATTTAAAAATTAAATCTAAAAAAGTTAATGAGTTCACTTATGAGCTATCTATTGTAGCAAAATGGAAAGATATCCAAGCTGATTTTGAATTATGTAAAAAGAAAGTAGCGAAAGATATTAAGGTTCCAGGATTTCGAAAAGGAAAAATTCCAAATCATATATTAATGTCGCAGTACTTAGGTCAAATTGAAATGAATTTTGTCCAAGATTTTTCAGAAAAATATTATATTCTAGCCTTACAAGAAGAAAAGCTCAACCCTATTAATCAAGCTGCATTAAAAGATATAGACTTTGCATACGAGAAAGATTTTTCTTTTAAATCTGAATTTGAAATAGAACCATCTTTATCTGTTCCAAAGCTTAAAAAGAATATGGTAACGGTAGAAAAGACAAATTTTATATCTAATGAAAAAGAGATAGAGGATACTGTTAATAATATATTGAATTCTCAAAGTAAGACAGAAAAAATTGAAGAAGGTTCTTTGGAAGGCGATTTTATGATAGCAGATTTTCAAGAAATTGATGAATCTGGTATAGCTATTATCGGTAAAAAAGAAAAAAAATATATTGCCATAGGGCAAGAGCCATTCATTAATAGTAACAAAGAGCTTTTATTAAATAAAAAAGTTGGAGATACAGTTAAAATGACTGTTGACTTAGGTTCTGGTGAAAAAGAATACAGTATTTCAATTGAATCTATGCAGAGAAGAGTCCCACCAGAATTAAATGAAGAATTTGTAAAAACAATGGATCCAAATTGTAAGAGCGTTGAAGAGTGGAAGAGTAATATCGAAAAAAGTATTAGCTTAGAATATGAGAAAAAATCAGAAGAGCTGTTTAATTCAGCTATTATTGATCAATTTATAAAACTCGTCGATCCAATCTTGCCATTATCTATGCTAGATTCATATCTTGCAAACATCGTGAATGAAGTTAAAACGAAGCAAGATATGCAAAATATTGATGATGATAAAATTAAAGAAGAATACAAATTATTTGCAGAAAATAATTTGAAATGGTATCTATTAAGAAAAGCTATAATTAAAGATTTAGATATAGCTATTGATGAAAAAGCAGTGGATTTTTTTATTAAAGAAGCCATTGAAAAGAATGATAGTCAAAAAGCTGAAATTGAAAGATTTTATAAGAAAGAATCTAATAAATCAAAATTAGCAGATGATTTATTAGATCAACAAATATTGGATATGCTAAAAGAGCATTCAAAAGTCAAAGAGAAAGACACTAACACCGCAGATCTTCATGCTGGACATAATCATCCGTAACTATCATGGGAAATTTTAGTGGTCTTATAGGAATTTTTACGTTACTCTTTATTGCATTTTTATTATCTGAAAATAAAAAAAATATTAACATAAAGACAATTGCTCTCGGATTAGGCTTACAATTTCTTTTTGCAGTCTTTATTCTTAAAACTCCTTTTGGAACCCCAATCTTTAGTTTTTTAGATAAAGCAATTACAACTTTAATTAGTTTTTCTGATTCGGGTGCTAATTTTTTATTTACATCATATATAGATGGGGTAGGATTTCACCCCGGTTTAATTAATTTTGCTTTTAAGACCTTACCAACAATTATTTTCTTTTCAAGTTTGGTTTCAGTCCTATATCATTTTGGTGTTATACAGATACTAGTAAAGTTTATAGCTCGTGCTATGCAAAAAACAATGGGTACTAGCGGATCTGAAACGTTGAGCGTTGCTGGTAATATATTTCTAGGACAAACAGAGTCTCCTTTGATGGTAAGGCCGTTTATTGATAAAATGACTAAATCAGAATTGATGGCTGTTATGACTGGAGGATTTGCAACCGTTTCTGGAGGCGTGCTAGCAATCTATGTCTCCTGGTTATCAAATATTCCAGGTATTGCTGGCCACTTACTAGCAGCTTCTGTTATGTCAGCTCCAGCAGCACTTGTTATAGCTAAGATCATATATCCTGAAACAGAAGTATCTGATACTATGGGAGACCTTAATATTGATATCAAGCAATCTCATACAAATGGAATGGAAGCGTTGAGCACTGGTGCTACAGATGGCTTAAAGCTAGCAGCAAATATTGCAGCTATGTTAATTGCATTTATATCATTTGTAGCAATGATTAATTTCTTTCTTGCCTTTTTGGGTACATCGATGGAAGCTATTTTTGGATTTATATTCAGACCTTTGGCGTGGACAATGGGAGTCCCTTGGAATGAAGCTCAAATAGTAGGTATGTTAATGGGTAAAAAAATTGTCTTAACTGAATTAATTGCTTATGGAGATTTACAAAGAATTATATCAGATGGAATGATATCTGAACGTACTGCTATTATTTCTACATATGCTTTATGTGGATTTTCCAACTTTGGATCAATCGGTATTCAATTAGGGGGTATCGGAGCAATGGCACCAAACCGTAAAAAAGATCTCGCAAAATTAGTTACGAAAGCTATGTTTGGCGGCGCATTAGCCTCCTGGTTAACTGCTACAATTGCAGGTCTTTTAATCTAGTCATTTAAAAAAGATTATATTTTTAAACTTTTTGTTTGGTTATCGATATAAAGCGTTATAATTTGCGTGGCTTTTGCGTGAAGAAAATGCGAAAGAATTTTTTTAGTTATTTGAAAATTTACTATGTAAACCTTTGTCTTTTAATCCTAGAGTCGATATACGAACAAACTTAAACAATACAATTGAGAGTTTGATCCTGGCTCAGGACGAACGCTGGCGGTGTGCTTAACACATGCAAGTCAACGAGAATTTTATCTTCGGATAAATACTAAAGTGGCGAACGGGTGAGTAACGCGTAAATAACTTGCCTTGGAGATTGGGACAACATTGGGAAACCAGTGCTAATACCAAATAATGCAACAAGCCCTTCGGGGCATATTGTTAAAGTAGGCTTCGGCTTACACTTCAAGATAGATTTGCGTCCGATTAGTTAGTTGGTAGAGTAATAGCCTACCAAGACTGAGATCGGT
>ENA-OSJC01000303-OSJC01000303.1-marine-metagenome-genome-assembly--contig:-NODE-303-length-50117-cov-5.476599_pt1:0-7500 | contig 50117 bp, 44 predicted proteins | sample MGYA00237885_ERZ534234 | MGnify/ENA primary metagenome ERZ534234 (study PRJEB26413, sample SAMN06343907) | marine metagenome | isolation source: coastal waters | place: Atlantic Ocean: West... | reverse complement strand
GCGAGTTAGTCGTATGTTGCTAGGTTAAGTATTGTTAAATACGGAGCCGTAGGGAAACCAAGTCTGAATAGGGCGATTGAGTATCATGCGCTAGACCCGAAACCGAGTGATCTATCCATGGTCAGGTTGAAATTTCAGTAACATGAAATGGAGGACCGAACCCACTAAAGTTGAAAATTTAGGGGATGAACTGTGGATTGGAGTGAAAGGCTAATCAAACTCGGAGATATCTGGTTCTCGCCGAAATGTCTTTAGGGACAGCGTTAATGTAGTGTACCGGGGGTAGAGCACTGGATGGACTAGGGGGCCTACAAGCTTACCAAACCCAACTAAACTCCGAATACCGGATACATGATCGTTAGCAGTGAGGCTAGGGGGGATAAGCTTCTTAGCCGAGAGGGAAACAACCCAGACCAACATCTAAGGTCCCCAAATTTATACTAAGTGATTTAAGGATGTCAAATCGCCCAGACAGCTAGGAGGTTGGCTTAGAAGCAGCAATCCTTTAAAGAAAGCGTAATAGCTCACTAGTCAAGGGGTTTGGCGCCGATAATATCCGGGACTATAAAGTATAATACCGAAGATTTGGATTTAATTAAATTAAGTGGTAGGCGAGCGTTCTATTAACTGTTGAAGGTTGATCCGTGAGGACAGCTGGAGGAGATAGAAGTGAGTATGCTGGCATGAGTAGCGATAAACACAGTGAAATTCTGTGTCACCGAAAACCCAAGGGTTCCTGAGTAAAGCAAATCTGCTCAGGGTTAGTCGGAACCTAAGCCGAGGCCGAAGGGCGTAGGCGATGGAAAACGGGCTTAATATTCCCGTACCAGTCTATATTTGTTTGAACTATGTGGTAACGTAGAAGTGAAAGATCAGCCAGGTTTTGATTGTCCTGGTTTAAGTGCGTAGGAAGTTCTGATAGGTAAATCCGTTAGAACAATTCCGAGACACGAATAGGAGGGCCTAGCCCACAAACTGATCCTAATCATGCTACCAAGAAAAACCTCTATGTGAGAATATAAACTGACCGTACTCTAAACGGACACACGTGGGTGAGGAGAGTATCCTAAGGTGCTTGAGTGATTCTAGGTTAAGGAACTAGGCAAATTGGCCCCGTAACTTCGGGAGAAGGGGTGCCTTTTTAGGTGAGATCATTTACTGATCAAGCTAAAAAAGGCCGCAGTGAAAAGGCGCGAGCGACTGTTTATCAAAAACACAGGTCTCTGCTAAGTCGTAAGACGAAATATAGGGACTGACACCTGCCCGGTGCTGGAAGGTTAAATGGAAAGGTTAGCTTCGGCGAAGCTTTGAAATGAAGCCCCAGTAAACGGCGGCCGTAACTATAACGGTCCTAAGGTAGCGAAATTCCTTGTCGGGTAAGTTCCGACCTGCACGAATGGTGTAACGATTTGGGCACTGTCTCAACTTGGAGCTCAGCGAAATTGAAGTGTCGGTGAAGATGCCGGCTACCCGCGGCCGGACGAAAAGACCCCGTGCACCTTTACTATAACCTAGCATTGGATACTGATTCTGCTTGTGCAGGATAGGTGGGAGGCTTTGAAGCGAAGACGTCAGTCTTCGTGGAGTCATCCTTGAAATACCACCCTTGTATTCTTAGTATTCTAATCCCAACCCGTAATCCGGGTGAGAAACAGTGTTAGGCGGGTAGTTTGACTGGGGCGGTCTCCTCCCAAAAAGTAACGGAGGAACCCAAAGGTTCCCTCAGCATGGTCGGTAATCATGCGTAGAGCGCAAAGGCATAAGGGAGCTTAACTGTGAGGTCGACGGACCGAGCAGATACGAAAGTAGGGCTTAGTGATCTGGTGGTTCCGTATGGAAGGGCCATCACTCAATGGATAAAAGGTACGCCGGGGATAACAGGCTTATCTCCCCCAAGAGTTCATATCGACGGGGAGGTTTGGCACCTCGATGTCGGCTCATCACATCCTGGGGCTGGAGAAGGTCCCAAGGGTTGGGCTGTTCGCCCATTAAAGTGGTACGTGAGCTGGGTTTAGAACGTCGTGAGACAGTTCGGTCTCTATCCGCCGTGGGCGCAGGAGAATTGAAGGAATCTGCTTCTAGTACGAGAGGACCGAAGTGGACGAACCTCTGGTGCACCAGTTGTTTCATCAGAAGCATCGCTGGGTAGCTAAGTTCGGAAAGGATAAGCGCTGAAAGCATATAAGTGCGAAACCTGTCCTAAGATTAGTTCTCCCTATCATATTGATAATAAGGCTCGTTGTAGACTACGACGTTGATAGGCCACAAGTGTAAGTGCAGCAATGCATTCAGCTGAGTGGTACTAATTAGCCGAATGGCTTTATCAATCTTTCTTGATCAATTGAAGATCCGCATCAATTCCCTGAAATTTCTCCGGTGACCATAGCATAGGAGTTACACCCGATCCCATCTCGAACTCGGAAGTTAAGCCCTATAGCGCCGATGGTACTGCGCGGGTAACTAGCGTGGAAGAGTAGGTCGTCGCCGGGAACTTTAAGCAGCCCTGTTTCATATTGGAACGGGGCTTCTTCATTTATAGGAGTTACTGTCTAAATTCTTACTAAAATATTAAATATTTAATTCTACAAAACTTCTTGAAGCCTCTTCTTATGATTAAGTAAATTGAGGCAGATTTCATTAGGGGAAAGCATGTTTAAAAAAATTATTATTATACAAGTATTTATATTCTTATCTCATTACTCAATACTTTTAGGACAAGTAAAACTTGATGGTCAATTCTTTGAGTACAGTTCATATTATATAAGTGATTTTAATGTTTTAACAGGTGAATCAAATGTTCCTCTATTTCGATATAGGTTATACGCTAATAATTACCCTATGTATACAAAGATTCAGTTTAAATCATCTTTCATATCATCTTCTTTAGGAATTAAAGAAAGACAAACATTAATAAAAATCGAATCTAATGTTTTTAATATGAAGGAAAGTATCATTTTAGATAATAGAAATTTTTCAGCTAATACTACAATGTTACTAGATCAATCTAGTCCACCTAATATGATTCCTATTCAAATAAGATTAACAGAGTCAATAAACTCTTCTATACTTGAGAGCTTAATGAGCACAATAATGACAACGGGCAAATTACCTGATGGCGAATATAGATTTGAGTTAAAAGTATTTTCTGGTTTATCAAAAGGGGATGTTTATTTAACGGATCAAGATTCAAAAACAATTATTGTAGAATCAAATTCAGGTATTAATCTTGAATCTCCAGGTGGAATGTTATCTGATACATCGTACAATTCTGTTTATACGACGTATCCAGTATTTAATTGGGTAAAAGGTGGTTGTAATAATTGTGATACATATTTTCGATTAGCTGAATTTAAGATTGGTTATCATTCTTCAATGGAAGAAGCGATGCGCGATGAAAGGATGTTGCCCTTTAATCAATCAAAAAACTGGTTTAAGTTATCAGATGTGAGTACTTATCAATACCCCATATCTGATGCTAGACCTTTAGAATATGGTAAAATATATGTTTGGCAAATAAAAGCAGAAATTCCAACTACGAGTGGTTATGAAGATGAGTTATCTGCTATATATTCATTTAAAATAGTGAATCCATCAGAGACAGCGAGCTCAAAAACTCAAAGTTTAAATCAACTTAAATTAAATCAGGCTTTAGGTGAAGATCAGTACAATGCTCTTTTTGGACAAGATGGATCACTTTATGGATTTAATATTTCGGATAAAATAATCCTTAATAATTCAAATATAAATGAGGCTATTCTCAATCGAATATTATCTGATATTAGATCAAAAAAAGTAGTTATTAAGTCCTTATCTATTGAGGAATAATATGATTTTATATAAAATAATAATTGCAAACATATTTTTTTTTACAATTTTATTTGGTGAAGATCGAATCGCAATTACCACTAAAATAATTGGGAAGGCTTATTATGTTCGAGGTAATAATAGTGAACTACCAGTAACAAAAGGTCATATTTTTGAAAATGGTGATATTCTTACAACAAGCAAAGGTGGCTTTGTTGCTCTTTTATATATTGATGATAAAACAGCTTTAAAAGTAAAAGAAAACTCTAAATTAACTATTTCAGGGAAACGTGCAGCGAAGTCTATTGCAAAAGAAATTAAACTTGATCGAGGAACCTTAAGAGCAATAGTAAAAAAACAAAATCAAAATGATTTTATAATCAGAACTCCAGTTTCTGTTGCTTCAGTAAAAGGAACTGATTTTTGGTTAATTTCAAATAAAACGAATGACTCTATTATTGGATTAGAAGGTAAAATAGCCTTCTTAAATATTCTTTCTGGTGAGACGGTAGATATAACTATTGGAAAAACAGGAATATCTTCAAGCGAAGGAAGTCTTCAATCATTTAAAACTGACCCTAGTACTATCCCTGAAGACCTTTCAGTTGATATTAATGGTGATCAAATATTAGAGATTGAATTTGAGAATGCATCTGGTAAAAAGAAAACACTGATAATAAAATATAAATAATCTACGCTTTGATAAAAAAGATTATATCAAGACCGCAGGTCATAATTATTTCTTTTCTTTTCTTTTTGTGTAATTTGTATGGTCAAACAAGATTGATCCATCATACACCACCACCTTATGGAGTGATTGGACAAGAACTCAAATTAGTAGCATTATCTTTTGAAGTTATAGAGCCAATTGATGCTACGCTTTATTATCGTCTTCCTGGAAGTAAATCTTTTTTAGAGATTCCTTTTAAGAATTCGGGCATTAACTGGGAAGCAAGTTTACCCGGTTTTAGCTTGACGGCTGAAGGATTAGAATACATTATAGCTTTTCAATTTAGTAGAGATAGATTAGTCTCGTTCCCTCGAGAAGACCCTTTTAATAATCCATATTATTTGACGACAGTACCTCCAAAAGGTCAAAAAAAAATAGGCATGTTTAATAATTTGTATTCTGAAGATATACTTATTTTATCCCCAGAGCCAAACGAGCTCGTTAATCAGGAGTCTGTTTTAATTGCGACTTCTTTTTTTAATACAGATAAGGTTGATTTCTCGACTGTTCAATTGTTTTTAGATGATTTAGAGGTAACTAATTCAGTCTTAATAGAAGAAGGTATTCTAACTTACGATCCAGGTATCTTAACAATAGGTATCCATTCTATTCAAATTTTAATGAAAGATATTGATGGTGAGAGTATTATTCCACTAAAGTGGGATTTTATAGTAGGCACTGAAAGGATAGAAATTTTAGATTTAGTTACATATAATGGTAGACTAAATAGTCGATTATCTTCTGAAAAATTAGGAAGAACATCATTAAATATTGCAGAAGTTATAGGTGATTTTTCGGTAGATGTTCAATGGGCTAAACTTAATACAGACTTGCGATTAACCTCTAGAGAATCACCATATTCACAGCCAAATAATAGATTAGGGACAGCTTTTTCAATTGGAGGCTTTCTTGATGTTAATATGGGTGATTTTTACCCACAACTTAGTCGATTTACAATAGACGGTAAAAGAGTCCGTGGACTTGGAATAGATGCAGATTTAAAATGGTTAAAAGTTCAGTTTATTAATGGTGAATTAAACCGGGCTGTTCAAGAAAAAGCAGGCGTGAATGGCGGATATAATATTCTATATGATTTAACAACACCAAATGAAGATGGTTCAAAAACATATTACCTTGATAGAACAGGTTTTTCTTTTAAAAGAAAAATCACAGGATTAAGATTATCTACGGATTTATTTTCTAAATTAAATATGGGTGTTCATTTAGTAAAGACAAGAGATGATACTACATCAGTAAATCGAATATTAGATAATGCTAAATTTTATTCAGATACATTAGTTCAAAATATACCTGTTAGTAATTATACACTCGAAGAATTTAAAAATGCTTTATTATTATCCGGTGATACGTTGCTTGCACCTAATTCTCATTGGAAAGGGCAAAAGCCAAAAGATAACCTTATCTTAGGTTTTAATATTGGGACAGTTTTAGATAATCAAAAGTTAACTTTAGATTTTGATTGGAATATGAGTTTGTACAATAGAAATATTTGGGATGGAGTTATGTCAATCTCAGAACTTGATACAGCCATAGATGACTCATTGGATGGATACATAGGATTAACGTATGATGGAGATGGAAAAGAGATATCTGGATCAACTAAAATTAAAACATCAGATATTTTAATTGACCCTGAAAATATTCAAAGTTTATTTATTATGAATACAAATATGACCCCTTTGGTCCCTATTGATTTGACGGCACTAAGCTCTAATCCTATTTCATCCATTATTAATATGCCATCTTCTGCTTTTAAAATAAAACTGAGAGGAAATTATTCACGTAATAGTCTTCTAGTTGAATATCAACAGATTGGTCCAGAATATGTTTCACTTGGGAATCCTTTTTTAAGGAATAATACACGCCAATTTACGATTTCAGATAGAATTTCTCTTTTAGATCAAAAATTATTTTTAAATATAGGATTTAAGCATCTTGATAATAAAATTTTAAAAACAACGGTTTCTCCACTAAACACAAATACTCTTTTTATGAATTTGACTTTTTTACTTGGCCTTAATATGCCAACCTTCGTTTTTAATTATCAATCCATAGGGAAAAATAATGAAAAAACTAGTTTAGATTCGGTCGGAAGTAAAACAATCGATTTTAGAGAAGATTCAAAGGCAGCAAATACTATGTTTTCTGTTTCTATTCCATTTACGAGTGGAAGCTTGAAGCAAAATTTTACATTAAATACAGTTAATATAAATAACTTAGATAATTTGATTAAGAAGAGAAGTGAATCATATTTATTCCCAAAAACAGACTCAAAGACAATTTCAATGACTTTATCTTCTTTATTTCCTAGTCAATTAAAGACTGTTGCCTTGATTAGTCAGACAAGACTTGATATTCCTTCTAGGTTAGGAAATCAATTAATTAAGATACCTTATATATGGACTCATTTATCACTTTCAGCTAATAAACAAATTCTAGAAGAAAAAATAAAGGCTAAGGGTTCCTTATCTTTTTTAAATAGTAAGAGTCAAATTAATTCAAAAGTCTTGGGATTAAGAGCTGGCTTTGATTTTCGTATTCAAGAAAATTTAACAGCTTCGATTACTAGTCAGGTTAGATTCAACTATAGACCAAGCTTCAATAAAGATAAATTAGATAATGACGGAGATGGCCAAATTGATAACAGTGGTGAAGTTTTTGATATGAATTCATTAGGTATAATACTAAATATTCAATATAATTTTTAACTATGGATTTTAAGTTAAAAGTCGTTAAGAAATACATCCAGAGCAATTGGATTGGGTGGGTCATTACTCTTGGTGCCATTATAATTGTTTCTTTAGCTCATTGGGTTGGTATTTTTGATACAATTGAATTAAAGACTTATGATTATCGCTTTAATTCAGTTAGAGGGCCTTTAACTGGATGGACAGCTTCTGATTCTTTATATATTAATAGAGGGACAGATATTGTTTTGGTTGAAG
>ENA-OSJC01000302-OSJC01000302.1-marine-metagenome-genome-assembly--contig:-NODE-302-length-50199-cov-33.786202_pt1 | contig 50199 bp, 47 predicted proteins | sample MGYA00237885_ERZ534234 | MGnify/ENA primary metagenome ERZ534234 (study PRJEB26413, sample SAMN06343907) | marine metagenome | isolation source: coastal waters | place: Atlantic Ocean: West Antarctic... | reverse complement strand
TAATTCTTCCTCTATGGCTGGGTCAATAGGTTGTTTTTCATATTCATTAAGCAACTTTTTCCATATTAGATTGGCGCTCGAGCAGCACGACATCCAACCAGCCATTTTTAGCTAAATGGTAGAGGACTGAACACCCCACAACACCACCACCAATTACAACAACCCTTGCTGAGGTCTCCATTTTCTTTGCCTGAATTATTTTTGTAAGATTTAATTTAATTAATTCCAGTGTCAATTAAAAATAAATTTTACATCTTTTAACTTTACTTTTAAAAAAAATAGGTAGAATCTTTATAAAATTAAGTTCTTAGTTGGGATGGTTGAATGTTAAATTTAGCATTTGAAGAGTTGATAGAGGTCGCGAGACATGTTCATGAAAGTCATCAAGAAGTAAGTAATTTTTGTAGTTTTCCAGATGATCTTAAGCCTCAGAATGTAACGCACAATCATATAAACTCTTCTGATATTTTACAAAGTGAGAAACATTTATTTACTGATAAATATCATGATTTTAGAGATGCATTTATCAATGCGGCGCCGTTTGCACATTGGCGGGAAACTTATAAGAATACGGACATTGGTAACGATTTTATGAGCCGTTTTGGCTGTTATTGCTTGATTGGAGCTAATGCTCCGTTTTACAGCAAAAAAATGCACGCTTTTGTTGTCTACATGCCTCAAGAGCTATTCTATCCATGGCATCACCATCCGGGAGAGGAGATGTATTTGACGATTGCTGGTGAGGCAGAATTTATGAAGGATAAGGAAGAAAATGAGTTCTTACAATCTGGTGGTGTTAGCGAGCATAAAAGTAATCAACCACATGCGATGAAAACACATACTAATCCCGTTATGGCTTATGTGATTTGGCGAAACAAGTTTAATACACCACCAGTTTGGACTGATAGCTTGAACAATTAGACGCTAGATAACTTAAGTAGAAATCATAAATTTATCAAAAAAATCACTCAATTGACTGAAGGCGTCTAAAGGCAAAATATTAGCTATATGTTGGTCTGGCCTTACTACAACGATGCAACCATTTTCTCTATCGATTCCGCGCATATCAAAAATGTCATTGCCACTTTTCAAATCAGCACAAAATATTTTCTCGTAATCTCGTAGACCTAGCTTACCCTTTTGGGGTAACAGAAATGAGTTTAATCTCTCAATATTTATATCTCGATGTTCTTCTTGAAATACTACTCTTACATCAAAAGTACTATCTATATCTGCACCTTTGGATGTGTATTTTAATACAGGTGATAGTTCAGAATTTTTTAAGAAATTGCATAATTTGTTTATTTGTGAGTTTGGATTGTCTACTTTTTCAATTGGCGAAAATGCAAAAAATCGCCATCTACCATCCGCTTTAACTGTATGACCCAATTGTACTGGTTTGGCATCCGCAACTCTTATTACTGGGGCAGAATGAAAACGCATCCCTATTTCTAGACCAGTAGCCAATTCTTGGTGGATTGGTTTGCCAGAAATAATAGATGGGTAATATTGAATAGCAGTTCCAGCCGTGAAACGACCATGCTTTTCAAAATACTTTTGAAACTCTTTTGGATCGATGCTATCACTTTCATCATCTAATGAAGTTTTTGGCCTAGCACTAAACATTTTTGCAAACTCTCTATCAAAGTCGATTAATTCTTTTGCAACTGTTTGCCTTTCTGCTGAATAGGTGTGGAGTAACTCTGGGGAACATTTTCCTTTAATAACCGATGCTAATTTCCAACCTAAGTTGAAACTATCCCGCATAGAGACATTCATACCCTGGCCAGCTTGTGGGCTGTGTGTGTGGCACGCATCACCAACTATAAAACCCTTAGGATAATTTAAATCTATTTTATTTTTGGGTACATTATCAAATTTATCGCAAAGCCTTTGGCCAATTTGGTAAACTGACCACCATATTATTTCTTTGATTTCCATACTATAGGGATGCATAATTCTCTGCGCTGCAGCAATTAGGTGCTCAGATGTGATATTTTTATTTGTTATTCTTTCGTCTTCATTTAGCTTATCAAGCTCAATATATAAACGAATTAGATATCCACCTTCTCTAGGAATAATTAGTAAATTACCTTCGCTAACTGAATGAATAATCGCTTTAAGTCGAACATCAGGAAAGTCAGTTATGGCGAGAACATCCATGACACCCCAGGCTTGATTTGCAGAGTCTCCTTTTAATGTTAGATTTAAGCCCTGCCTTACGATGCTACGAGCTCCATCACAGCCTACGATATATTTGGCTTTTATCGTTTCCATTCTGTTGGGTCCAACGGTATTTGCAGCCTCAAGGGTAGCTGTGACCGGGAATTCATTGGCACCATTCATTTCTGAATTTATCTTCATAGAGATTAATCGTCTGGAATAGTCTGGCTCTAACCCTGTTGGCGAATTCTTCATAAGATCTAAGTAAAAATCGTGCACTCTTGCTTGGTTCAGAACCATGTGGGGAAACTCTGACAAACCGTCTTCTGTATCTTGAATCTTACTACTTCTAATTATATTTTTTGGGTTTTTGTCATCAGGTTTCCAAAAGACGGTTTCATTCACCCAATATCCTTCTTTTAAAACTTTATCGCTAAATCCAAATGCCTCAAACATTTCCATTGTTCTGCAGGCAACCCCATCAGCTTGACCTAATAATAATTTATCTTCTTTTTGTTCAACGATTACAGTCTTTATATCAGGAAATTTGGAAAGTTGAGCCGCTAATGTCAAGCCAGCTGGACCGCATCCAACTATTAAAACATCAGCTTTTTCTGTTAAATTACGCATTCTAGGTGGATTTCTAATAGAATTTTTACCATTATTTTCTTCTGGGTTTCCTGTTTGAAAGCCGTTTAGGTGGAATTGCATTATCTGAAACTCTCTTCAATTTGTTTGTTTATTTTATTTAGTTACCAAGTTTATAAAAGTTTTAGTTTATTGTATGAACATATATTTAACTAATTTTGAGAGTAAATAGTTTTATTGTATGCCATTATTTTATTTAACTTATAGATCTAAGATATTTTTTTTATTTATTGTTTTTATTATTAAGTTTGTGATAAGTTTTCGAATGAATGGAGGATGTTTATTCATCTTTTGTATTCCAACAGTCTGAATAAAATTAAAATTAGTTATAAACTTGAAAGTAGAAAAATAGTTCAGATAATTTCAGTCGGGCATTAATTAAAAAGGTTTTTTATGAGCAAAATAGTGTTTGAAGCCCCTGCAGGGGTTTTTGCTGAAAAGGTCAAATCTGTTCGGCACTATACGGATCGTCTTTTTAAATTTCGAATTTCCAGACCTAGTAGTTTTAGATTTAGGTCAGGAGAATTTGTCATGATTGGCTTGCCAAATTCTGAAAAACCTATCTTCAGAGCATACTCAATAGCGAGCCCTTCTTGGGATGAAGAATTGGAGTTTTACTCAATTAAAGTTCAGGATGGCCCATTAACTCAACATCTACAAAAGATTGAACTTGATGATACTGTTTTAATGCGGCGAAAATCGACTGGTACGCTTGTTAATGACGCATTATTACCTGGCAAACGTTTGTACCTATTTTCTACAGGTACAGGAATAGCACCTTTTGCAAGCCTAATAAGAGATCCTGAAACTTACGAAAAATTTGAAACAATTTTCCTTTGTCACACATGTCGAAATGTAATCGACCTTGAGTATGGTCAGGAACTCGTAAGATCAGTAAGGTTAGATCCGTTAGTCGGTGATTTAGCATCTAAAAATCTTCATCATTATCAAACAATAACGCGTGATAATTTTAATGTTACAGGAAGAATAACTGACTTAATGACTTCAGGGAAAATATTTAATGATTTGGGTACACCCCAAATTTCACCTTATGAAGACAGAGGTATGATATGTGGATCAATAGAAATGATTCGTGATACAAAAATAATTCTTGAAGGCTTTGGTTTGGAAGAGGGTTCTAATAATAATCCAGCTACATTTGTAGTAGAGAAAGCCTTCGTTGATTAGATTTTAGTTGACTTTTTAGACATGATTTTTTTATATTTTTGTATAATTCGAAGGAAAAGTTATGAGCAGGTATTTGGAATTTGTTGATAGGTTTAAAGATGAAATTCCAATTTTAATCGATGGAGCCACTGGGACTGAGGCCGAGCGAAGAGGTGTGCCGCAATTAACGAATGCTTGGAATGGTGGAGGCGCTTTAAGTCATCCTGAGATTATAAAAGAAATCCATCTTGACTACATAAGACATGGAGCAGAAATAGTTATCAGCAACTCCTTTGCAACGTCAAAGCAGGCTCTTAATGACGCCGGATTGGAGCATTTATTTGAAGAATATAATCGTAGATCTGTAGAACTTGCTATTGAGGCTCGTAATATTTCTAAAAAAACTAATATTTTGGTTGCAGGCAGTATCTGTTACCAAAGATTCCCAACGGGGGAACCAAATAAAAATACCTTATTTGAAGATATTTTTGAGCAGGCAGTCATACTGCGTGATGCAGGTGCAGATTTGCTAATGCTTGAAATGATGCTTGATTTAGATCTAACTTTAATTACTTTAGATGCAGCACTTAAAACTGGTTTGCCTGTATGGGTGGGCTTAAGTTGCGAGAAAAATAGTGATGGAAATATTTGTCTATTAGGAGGAGATTTATTAACTGACTGCCTCAAAGAATTAAAGAAAAAATCAGTTCCATTAGTTAATATTATGCATACAGAAGTTAATTTAATCTCTGAATGTCTTGACGTGTTAGATGCTAATTGGGATGGATTTGTTGGTGTTTATGCTCATACCGGACTATACAAAAATCCTGAATGGATATTTGATGACATTATTTCTCCTGAAGATTATGCAGAAGCATCAAAGACTTGGATTGAACGAAAAATAAATATAATTGGTGGTTGCTGTGGAATACAATCTGAGCATATCAAATGTTTGAATACATTAATATCTCAAAAAAATGGGTAATTTTTTTTAATAAATTCTTAAATATTAGGTAAATTATAATGCAAATCTTAGCAAATAATATAAATATTGAATATGAAGATTTTGGTAAAAAAACAGATCCAACAATTTTGTTTATTAGAGGGTTGGGAAGTCAATTAATACATTGGCCATCAAATTTTATTACTGGATTTGTTGAAGTGGGTTATAGAGTGATAATTTTTGATAATCGTGATATTGGTTTATCAGCTCGCTGTCCTAAAAAAGAAATCTCATATAGTAGAGAAGATATTATCAGTACAATTGATGCAGGAGAAAAGATAACCCCTGCTTATTCTTTGGATGATATGGCTTTAGATGTTGTAGGATTAATGGATGCTATTGGAATTGAGAAAGCTCATATTTTTGGAATGTCATTAGGTGGGGCGGTAGCACAAGTATTGCTTATAAATCATCAATCTAGGCTTCACACGGCAACTATTGTGATGTCATCGTCAAAATTGTCTGATCCTTCAAGAATTAAGAAAATTGCCCTTCAGCATAATACTAAAGAAGAATATGTAGAAAACGCTGTTTTTGAAAATAAAATATGGGGCAACTCAAGCTTTCCAGTCTCGGAAGATTATGTCCGTGATGTGGCTAGTCGTGCTTTTGATAGAGGTGCAGAAAGTGAAGCAGTAAACCGACAGGCCTCTGCGGTTTATTCTTTTGGTGATCGACGAGAAGCTTTAAAGGCGACTAATCTTCCTTGTCTAGTGATACATGGTGAAGATGATGTATTGGTTTTGCCTGAGGAGGGTAAAGAGATATCATCTTTGATAAATGACTCTGAAATAGAGATTATTGCGGGTATGGGGCATGAAATAACACCTCTAGTATCTTCCAAAATAATTAATCTTGTGCATGACTTTTTAATACGAAGATGTAATATACTATAAAAAATCGTTTAACTTAATAATGTTAGGATCCTAAAAATGGTTGAGGCATACATATGCGATTATGTTAGAACTGCAATTGGCCGATTTGGTGGTGCTCTTTCTTCTGTAAGAACTGATGATTTAGCTGCAATTCCAATTAAGGCACTAAAAGAACGAAATACTGGTGTTGATTGGGAAGGTATAAATGACGTTTACTTAGGCTGTGCTAATCAGGCTGGTGAAGATAATCGAAATATTGCACGAATGGCATCCTTATTGGCAGGTTTGCCAGTTGAGGTCCCAGGTGTAACTATAAATAGATTGTGTGGATCTGGAATGGACTCAATAATTTGTGCTGCAAGAACTATCAAATCTGGTGAAGCTGATATTATTTTAGCAGGCGGTGTTGAAAGTATGACGCGGGCACCTTTTGTTATGCCCAAAGCCACAACGGCATTCTCACGACAGAGTGAAGTTTTTGATACAACCATTGGTTGGCGCTTCATTAATAAACAAATGAAAAACCTTTATGGAACCGATAGCATGCCAGAAACTGGTGAAAACGTAGCAGAGCAATTTAAAGTAAGTCGCGAGGACCAAGACACTTTCGCACTTAGAAGCCAAGAAAAGGCAAGAGCAGCAATAGAAAATGGTCGTTTTAAAAAGGAAATTACACCTGTAGTCATTTCTCAACGGAAAGGTGAGGACATTATCTTCCAGCAAGACGAGCATCCAAGGCTATCTTCCCTCGATAAATTGGCTAAATTAGCTACACCTTTTAGGAAAGACGGATGTATTACTGCTGGAAATGCTGCTGGAATTAATGATGGTGCTGCCTGCTTGATTATCGCAAATGAGCAAGCAATAAAAAAATATAATTTAAAACCAATTGTACGTATTGTAGCAGGAACTACTGTAGGAGTTGAGCCAAGGATAATGGGCATAGGACCATTTTCTGCTACTGAAAAGGTATTGAAAATGTCACAATGGGAAAAAGATGATTTAGATGTGATTGAAATAAATGAAGCGTTTGCTTCTCAGGGCTTAGCTTCTTTAAAGCTCTTGGGAATTAATGATGATGATCCACGGGTTAATCCTAATGGTGGCGCTATAGCGTTAGGCCATCCATTGGGAATGTCAGGGTCCCGAATAACTGGGACGGCTGCTCTGCAGTTATCTAAAGTAGGGCAAAAGGCTCTGGCAACAATGTGCATTGGCGTTGGTCAAGGAATCGCAATAACAATTGAGAAAGTTTAAATTTAAATTTATATTTGAATAAAATTGTTATTTTACAATTGGTTATTATCAATACTGAATGTAATATTAAAGTGAATGTTAGCGATTGGCATGATCATATTATTATTGCTATTTATCAATAGAGCTTTCTTGAAATTTGATTTATAAACAATTTATGAAAACCAAAGATTCAATAAAAAAATATTCTCCACAGCCAACAGTTATTTTGGTGGAACCTCAAATGGGTGAAAACATAGGAGCGGCAGCACGTGCTATGTGGAATTTTGGCTTAGAGCGCCTCAGGATTGTAAACCCGCGAGACGGTTGGCCAAATCAAAAAGCAGTAGTTATGGCTAGTGGTGCTGGTCGCCTGCTGGATGAGGCTTCTATTTACAATACGACAAATGAGTCTATTGCAGATTTAACATATGTTTTTGCCACGACAGCACGGGTCAGGGGGCTTAATAAGAATGTTATAACGCCCCTTCAAGCAATGAAAAAAACTAGAAATTTAATTGAAAGTGGAGAACGCGTTGGTGTGCTGTTTGGGCCAGAGCGCGCAGGCTTGTCTAATGATGACACTGCATTGGCCCGGGATATCATATCAATTCCTGTTAATCCTTCATTTCCTTCTCTTAATTTGGCTCAGTCCGTTCTATTAAATGCTTATGAATGGCGGAATGGTGGAAGAGATCCTATTTCGATTATAGATCAACCAAAGTTAGCCAAAAGTCTAGATATCAAGATTTTAACTGATGCTTACGAAAAGGAGTTGTCTGAGAAAGGTTTCTTTTGGCCAGAAGATAAGGCCAGCTCCATGCGCTTACATCTTAAATCTTTATTTTCCCGTTTATTGTTGTCTGATGCAGACGTTCGCATCCTTCATGGAGTTCGGAAATCTTTGACCCGTATTAAGCGTGCGCGTGATTGACGCGCTTGTCTATTCTGTCACTTAACATTATTTTAATTGTGAGGAGCATTGAATGTCAGAAAAAAGATCAATTTTTGAAGAGGTAGACACTTCAGATGCGAGTTCAAAAAAAGTTAAAAATAATGTAGAAATTATTGATTCCAATAAGGCCCTCCAAATTTGGTTGTTAGTTCTTTTTGCTCTCGTTGCTGCAATGATTGTCGTAGGTGGTTTAACTAGGCTAACAGATAGTGGTCTTTCAATCACTGAATGGAAACCTCTAACTGGCGCCTTGCCACCCTTGAGCCTTGAGATATGGCAGCTAGAATTTGATAAATATAAAACTATTCCTGAGTTTAACATTCAAAATAAAGCAATGACTTTAAGTGAGTTCAAAACTATTTACTGGTGGGAATGGGGGCACAGACAGTTAGGCCGAATTGTTGGTATTGTTTGGTTGATTGGATTTATTTGGTTGGCTCTTGTGAAAAAACTAACAAATTTGTGGATCACTCGATCACTTATAATTGGTGGCTTGGGTGGTTTACAGGGTGCCATTGGTTGGTGGATGGTTTCATCAGGATTAAGTGGTAGAATGGTGGACGTTGCGTCGTACAGGTTAGCTGTGCATTTGGGGCTAGCATTTCTAATACTCACTCTTATTACTTGGTATCTTTTTCAAACAAATATAAATGATCAAGAGAAAATAAGATCACGTCGAGAAAGAGATAAAAGTCTCGTTCCCTTAGTCAATATCCTGCTTGGAGTTGTTTTTCTTCAAATTATTGTAGGCGCTTTGGTAGCTGGTATTGATGCTGGACGTGGTTATACTGACTGGCCCTTAATGAATGGAGAGTTTCTACCGTCTGAAAGTTTTGATTATCAACCAATTCTTATCAATTTTACAGAAAATCCTGCTTTGGTCCAATTCAATCATCGCGTTGTTGGTTATTTAACTGTGCTTTATACAATTTTTGTTTGGTGGCGATGTCGATCATCTTCATTTTCAGTCACTGTAAAAAAAGCGAATTTAGTTTGTTTAATGATGTTTGTTCAAATGATGATGGGGATAGCAACGGTAATTTATGCAGCACCGCTTGGTTGGGCTATCGTGCATCAATTTGGAGCTATTATAATCGTTCTTCTGGTTCAATCATTAAGATCACAGGTATATTTTCCAACAAGACAATCGTTTAAGGTATAGATAGGTAGAGGTATGTCTGAATTTAACAAATTAATGAATTTTGTAAAACGTACAACTGCTCTTAGCCAGATCAGTGGATCACTTGGTTGGGATCAAGAAACTATGATGGCGAAAGGGTCAATAGCCCAGCGATCTCAGTGGATGGGCCATATTGAATCCACAATCCATGATCGAAAAACTGATCCAAGGATTGCAGAGTGGTTAAATCTAATAGACATAAAAAAGTTAACCCTAGCTGATACTGCTCAAATCAAACATATAAAGAGAGATTATGATCGGTCCGTAAAAATACCGTCAGATTTGGCATCTTCGCTTGCAATTACAACCTCACGTAGCCAATTAATTTGGGCTCAATCAAGGTCAGATGAGAATTTTAAAGACTTTGTTCCCGTACTGTCTGAAGTTGTAAATCTAAAGAGACGTGAAGCTGAGGTTTTATCTTCTTCGAATTTGTATGATGCTCTTTTAAATGATTTTGAACCTGGAATGACTACATATAAATTAGATAAAATTTTCCAAAAAATGCGACCTCGGCTTGTTACTATTCGAGATACTGCCTTATCTGGAAAGCCGGCTCCAAGTCTTAAAGGTATATTTTTAAAAGATTTGCAGATGAGCTTATCAAAGAAAATAGCTGGCTTATTTGGATATGATTTTAATCGTGGTCGTTTGGATCTAGCTGTGCATCCGTTTTCTTCAGGTTCTGGTGATGATGTTCGTATCACCACAAGAGTTGAAGAAAAGGATCCCTTTAATTGTTTGTATTCAACAATCCATGAGGTTGGGCATGCCACATATGAACAGAATATTAATAATGATTATTTGCTGACGCCTTTGGGTTCAGGCGTATCAATGGGGGTTCATGAGAGTCAATCAAGAATTTATGAAAATCAGATTGGTAGGAGCCAAGCCTTCACACAATTTTTGTTCCATGAAATGTTAGAGGTCTTTGGTGACTTTGGTATTAAATCAGCTGGTGAGTTTTATAGGTGTGTTAACGCTATAAAGAAGGGATATATAAGAACTGAGGCTGATGAAGTTCAGTATAATTTGCATATTATGTTGAGGTATGAACTCGAACAAGCGTTAATAAATGGAAGTCTGGAAGTGAAAGACCTTGAAGTTGCTTGGAATGATAGCTTTCAACGTGATTTTGGCTACTCAATTGACAAGCCCTCTAATGGAGTTCTTCAAGATGTGCATTGGTCAGTTGGTTTATTTGGTTATTTTCCAACTTATAGTCTTGGAAATGTCTATGCAGGTTGTTTAGAGAAAGTTATGAGACGAGAACTACCCGATCTAGATACAGATTTCTTGAATGGCAACGTGCAGCGAGCTACTAATTGGTTAGGAGATAATCTGCAAAGATATGGCGGATTAAGAGACCCTGAGTTAACAATTTCTCACGCAACTAATGAAATCCCTAATGAAGAACCTTTGCTTAATTACCTTGAGAAAAAATTTAGTTCTTTAGCTTGAAATTATTTATTGTTCCCATATAGGATCTCTCTTCTCAATAAACGCGGAAACCCCTTCTTCAGTATCTTTATTTAACATATTTTCAACCATAACATTACCAGTATACTCGTAAGCTTGTTCGATTGGCATAGCTATCTGATTATAAAAGGCTTCTTTGCCAATTTTTACAGCTGAGCCAAGTTTAGATTCGATTTTTTTAGCTAACTTCCATGTCTCCACATCTAACTGACCAGGTGGTGCAATTCTATTAATTAGCCCCAAAGAATAGGCTTTTTCTGGATCAATAAACTCTCCAGTTGTAAGCATCTCAAAAACTTTTTTTCTTGGAATATTTCGGGAAAGAGCTACCATCGGGGTTGAGCAAAATAAGCCAATATTAACCCCATTAACCCCAAATTTTGTTTCTTCTGCAGCCACTGCCAAATCGCATGAAGCTACAAGTTGGCAACCAGCGGCGGTTGCAATTCCATGAACTTGCGCAATTACAGGTTGTGGCAAAGTTGGAATTGTTTGCATCATTTTTGCACATTTATCGAAAAGTGCTTTAAAAGCCGATTTACCTCCGTCTTCATCTTGCCGACTTAACGTCATTTCTTTTAAATCATGCCCTGCGCAGAAAGCTTTTCCTGAACCCTTAATTATTATCACCCTAATTTTTTTATCAATTTTTAAATTGTCTAGTTCTGACTGTAGGCAATCTAACATTTTATTAGACAAGGCATTCAATGAATTTGGGCTGTTCAATGTCAAAGTTGCTATTGCATTTTCATCTTTGCGCTTCAATAATTCTTCTGACATATTAACCTCTTTTTTTATTATGGTTATTTTCAATTACCTACTAACAATATATTATTATTTCATTCTTTCTTTATCTATATTATAAGGCCTCTGCTCGCAACTAAAAGGGAAGCTAATGTCATTACTAAAAATGTCAGCCAATGAGATAATGTCATTATTAGATAAAACGTTTCCGCAACAGGCAAAGTTTTTTGAAATTGTCGAGTTGACAGTTGAATCTCTGATTGTACGCCATAAGATTGATGAAAGTCATTTACGACCAGGTGGCACTATTTCTGGCCCCACAATGTTTTCTTTGGCTGACATCTCCTTGTATATTTTAACTATGTCTCGAATTGGGCCTGTGTCACTTGCAGTTACGACCAACTGCTCAATGGATTTCATGCGCAAACCTAAGGCTAGTTCAGATTTATTAGCTAAGACAAGGCTTTTAAAACTAGGAAAAAATCTTTGTGTGGGGGATGTATTGATATTTTCAGAAGGTCTTGAAAAACCTGTTGCAAGAGCCTCAATGACTTATTCAATTCCACCAAAATTATCGTAATGGATTATTAAAATGGAAATGTCAGGTAAAATTGAATTAAAAAAATCTCCTCAAGTTATTTGGGATGCTTTGAATTCTCCTGAAGTTTTAGAACAATGTATACCTGGATGTGAAGAATTAAAACAAATCTCCCCCACTCATTTTTCTGCAATTGTTGTTACAAAAGTTGGACCTGTTAAGGTAAAATTTAAAGGTAATATTTATCTTGAGAAACTAAATCCGCCGTTTTCTTACGAAATAAAAGGAGAAGGGTCGGGTGGAGTTGCGGGTTTTGCTAAAGGGAGTGCTCTGGTGAATTTAAAAAAATCGGGGGCCGGCACTTTATTGCATTACAGTGTCAATGCACAAGTTGGTGGAAAATTAGTTCAACTTGGTAGTAGATTGATTTTTTCAACTGCTAATAAATTAGCAAAAATATTTTTTAACAATTTTGCCGAATTTGTAGAAAAAGAGTAAAAGTCAATAATTACTTGACCAAATGCCAAGAACAGGTAACCTTGTTCTCATATATTAATATATGAATATGATTGGTCTAATAACCAAATATTGTGGTTTTGTAATACTCGGGAGAAATTAATGGCAACTGTCAAAATGACCGTAAATGGAAAATCGATAAGTAGAGATGTGTCAGACAATACATTGCTTGTTTCGTTTCTGAGAGAAACGCTAAGCTTAACAGGTACTCATGTGGGGTGTGATACAAGTCAATGTGGAGCATGCGTTGTTCATGTTAATAAGAAGGCTGTGAAATCGTGCACAATGCTGGCGGTCGCCGCAGATGGTTTTAATGTAGAAACCATAGAGGGAGTTGGGCAAGAGGATCTACATCCAATGCAATTAGCATTTAAAGAAAATCATGGATTACAATGTGGATTTTGTACCCCAGGTATGATCATGACTGCGATTGATATGGTGGCTCGTTATAATAGTATTGGAAAAGAATTAAATGAAGTGGCAATACGCAAAGAGCTTGAAGGAAATATTTGTAGATGCACTGGATATCATAATATCATTAAGTCTATCCAGGATGGTGCTTTTAAAATGTCAAATGCCTAAAAAAGGAGAACAGTAATGTCAGAAGGAATTGGCGCACGAGTTCTGCGTAAGGAAGATAAAAGATTCATCACTGGGCGAGGCAGATATACGGATGATATTAAAGCTGACAACCAAGCTTATGCTGCATTTGTTAGAAGCCCTCATGCTCATGCTATTATTAGAGGAATCGATGCTAAGGTTGCTGAAAAGACTAGTGGTGTAATTGGTGTTATGAATGGCAGTCAATTAACTGGTGATGGCATTGGTAATATTATATGTGGTTGGGCGATTTCATCAAAAGATGGAAGTCCAATGAATATGGGAGCTTGGAGTGCTCTGGCCACTGAAAAAGTTCGTTATGTGGGCGATGCAGTGGCAGTGGTAATTGCTGAAAGTCAAGAAATTGCCCGTAATGCCGCTGAACTTGTTGAGGTGGATTACGAGGTTTTACCTGCTGTAGTTAACTCTGTAGAATCATTGCAAAATAATGCATGTCAAATTCATGAAAACGCGCCAGGAAATTTGATTTTTGATTGGGAAATTGGAAATTTATCAGAAACTGATGAAGCTTTAAAAAATGCTGCACATATTACGAAACTTGAACTTACAAATAATCGATTGAGCCCTAACGCCATGGAGCCTCGTTCAGCGTTGGCAATGTATAATTCTATTGAGGATCATTACACATTATATACAACCAGCCAAAATCCACATGTCGCAAGATTGGTTTTATCAGCTTTTTATCAAGTTGCTCCAGAGCATAAATTACGGGTAATCGCACCTGATGTTGGTGGTGGATTTGGTTCAAAAATTTTTATTTATCCTGAAGAAATCACATGTTTATGGGCATCTATGAAAACTGGACGGTCTGTAAAATGGACTAGTGATCGAACGGAAGCTTTTTTAACTGATGCGCATGGTCGAGATCACATTTCGATGGCTCAAATTGGTTTTGATTCAGACAACAATATCGTAGGTTTAAAAGTTAATACCAAAGCAAATTTGGGCGCCTATATGTCACTTTTTAGCTCTGCTGTTCCCACTTACTTATATGCTACATTACTTTCTGGTCAGTATAATATAAGCAATATTTATTGCGATGTCCAAGCGGTTTATACGAATACTGCGCCAGTGGATGCTTACAGGGGGGCTGGTAGGCCAGAGGCTTGTTATTTAGTTGAAAGAATTATGGAAACTGCAGCTAGAGAACTTGGAGTTTCTCCAGTGGAACTACGACGGCAAAACTTTATTACAGAGTTTCCTCATGAAACTCCTGTAATAATGACCTATGATGTGGGAGATTATGCCGCAAATTTGGAGCAAGCAATGGAAGCTTCAAATTATAACTCTTTCAATAAAAGACGAGTTGAGGCTCAAAAGCGTGGTAAGCTAAGAGGTCTTGGAATGTCCTGTTATATCGAAGCATGTGGAATAGCGCCATCTGCTGCAGTTGGTTCCTTGGGAGCGGGTGTTGGACTTTGGGAAAGTGCTGAAGTGAGAGTTAATCCAGTAGGTACTATCGAAGTTTTAACGGGAAGCCATAGTCATGGGCAGGGTCATGAAACTACTTTTGCTCAGGTAGTTGCGGATAGATTTGGTTTGCCAATTGATAATATTCAAATTGTTCACGGTGATACTGATAAAGTACAAATGGGTATGGGGACTTATGGATCACGATCCGGTGCAGTTGGTATGTCTGCTATAGCTAAAGCATTAGATAAAGTTGAGGCCAAAGTTAAAAAAATCGCAGCGCATGTTTTGGAGGCTGAAGAGTCTGAAATAATTATTGAGTCGGGTGAGGTGAAGGTATCGGGTACAAATAAAGGCATGGGTTGGCATGAGGTTGGTCTGGCCGCCTATACCGGTCATAACCTTCCTGAGGGCATGGAACCTGGTTTGAAGGAAGGATGTTTTTACGACCCAGTTAATTTCACTTTTCCATCGGGATGTTATATTTGCGAAGTTGAAGTTGATCCAGAAACTGGTGTTACAGATATAATCCAATTTGTGGCTTCAGATGATTTTGGAACTATAATAAATCCAATGATTGTTGAAGGTCAGGTTCATGGGGGTTTGGCTCAAGGTATTGGACAAGCAATGTATGAAAATGTTGTTTATGATACTGAAGGACAGTTATTATCCGCTTCTTACATGGATTATACAATGCCGAGGGCAGATGACCTTCCGATGTATCAAGTTATGCATAAATCTACAGTTTGTCCTTCCAACCCTCTTGGAATTAAGGGTTGTGGTGAGGCGGGAGCAATCGGATCACCACCCGCGGTAATAAATGCAATTACGGATGCTATAGGCAATAACTCATTAGAAATGCCTGCAAGTCCAGCAAATGTGTGGGCGGCCTTGCAACTTAACTCTCCAAAGCTCGCAGCAGAATAAGGATTCAAAATATGTATGACTTACAATACTATAAAGCAAAAAATGTAGATGATGCTGCAGCTAAAATTAATCAAGCCAAAGATGGAAAATATATAGCAGGTGGCCAGACATTAATACCAACAATGAAGGCGCGGTTAGCGTCACCAAGTGATTTAATTGATATTAGCCAGATAGATAGTATGACAGGAATCAAGGTTACTGGCTCTGAGATTATTATTAATGCTTCTACAACTCACGATGAAGTGGCAAATTCTTTGGAGGTACAGCGAGTAATTCCTGTTCTTTCTGATTTGGCTGGAAATATTGGAGACCCCGCTGTTCGCGCTAGGGGAACTATTGGTGGTTCTGTCGCAAACAATGATCCAGCGGCAGATTATCCAGCAATATGCCTTGGACTCGATGCTACAATTATTACTAATTTACGTGAGATTAATGCCAATGATTTTTTTGAAAGCTTTTTCGAAACAAGTCTTAAAGATGATGAATTAATTGTAGCAATAAAATTGAATGTACCAATAAAAGCAGCATATAAAAAATTCCCAAATCCGGCATCTAGATATGCGATGGTTGGTGTTTTTATTGGTATTCTTGAAAACGGTGCACGAGTGTCTATTACGGGAGCCGGAAATACTGGCGTATTTCGATCTTTAGATATGGAAAAGGCTCTTGAGAAAGATTTTTCTGTAGCTGCAATATCAAATATAAAAGTGCCACTATCTGAGATAATGTTTGATTTACATGGATCAGCAGAATATCGAGCCCATCTTATTGGAGTTATGGCTAAGCGCGCAGTCATGTCTTGTTAAGAGAAAAACTAGCAAAGATATAACATCTAAATCATTATCTAGATTTTTAGAATAATCTTAACAATAATGATATTTTCTATTAACTTTTTTATAATTTACCGTAAGGTTATGTAAGTTACTTTATTTTCAAAAGTTTATTTGAAGTTTAGACTGGATTTTTAGCTTTTTAGCACCATCTATATGTCGTGCGTAGTGTTTTAAGGAGATATTGGTGAATATTCATAATAACGATGTTGAAATTATGTCAGGTTCTTTGGAAGAAATAGGAAAAGAGTCCAAAGAAAACTTAACTGAACTTGAAAATAATTATGACCCTACTTTTGTTCCCACTGAGGAATATATTAAGTCTTTACCTGATCTTCAGAATGGGCCCGCTAGTTTGATAAAAGGTGCTAATAAACAAATTCAACATGTTGGCGTGTCTAATTTTAAACTACCCATTAGATATAAAGTAAGAGATGGTGGCGAGTTATTAATCGAAACAGCGGTTACGGGCTCAGTATCTTTGGATGCTAATAAAAAAGGCATTAATATGAGTAGAATTATGCGCTCATTTTATAAACATGCAGATAGTCAATTTAATTTTGAGATTATAGAAGCAGCATTGGATGATTATAAATCAGATTTAGATAGCTTAGATGCCAGAATTCAGATGCGATTTTCATTTCCGATGAAGAAAAAATCCCTCCGTTCGAATTTGGAAGGCTTCCAATATTATAATATTGTGCTCGAATTAGTTGATAATGGAGGCGTGAGGTCAAAAATAGTCCATTTAGACTACGTATACTCGTCTACCTGCCCATGCTCTCTGGAACTATCAGAGCACGCTAGAACGGAACGGGCACAATTTGCTACACCACATTCGCAACGATCTATTGCTAGGATTTCAGCTTTAATAAATCCTGGTCAACATTTATGGATTGAAGACATTGTTGAGCTTTGTCGCGTAGCTGTACCAACAGAGACACAAGTAATGGTAAAACGTGAAGATGAGCAAGCGTTCGCTGAATTAAATGCTGCCAATCCAATATTTGTCGAAGATGCCGCCCGTTTGTTTTGCGAGCAATTAGAACTTTGTAATTCGATCATTGATTTCAGAGTAGTTGCGAGCCATCAAGAGAGTTTACACAGTCATGATGCCGTATCTGTCTTAACAAGTGGCCCCACCTTCGTTCAAACAGGTCTAGAACCCATGTTGTTTCAATCATTATATCATACAAGCTAATATAGGATACTTTCAGCGTTAACTTCATTAGAATTTTTTTTTCAGATATTTTATCTAGATTATGTGTAAATATATAGATATCATGCTTGTAGAATAAGAGAGCGAAAACATGACAAAGCAAGAGCACAAACTTACCACAATTGATCCTGTTTGGTCAAAGATTCAACATGATGCGAGAGAAATGGTTGATAATGAGCCATTGATGGCAAGCGTGGCTCATGTGTCAATTTTAAATCATAATTCTTTAGACCAAGCATTGGCATTCAGACTTTCTTGCAAAATCAAGTCAATGGAAATTTCTGAAGAACTATTAGTCCGGGTTTTTTCGGATGCCTACTTAGCCCAACCAGAAATAGTACAATCGGCAAGAGCTGACTTTATTGCTTTTTATGAAAGAGATCCTGCATGTAATAAATTTCTGCAAACATTTCTTTATTACAAGGGCTTTCAAGCAGTGCAAAGCTATCGCGTGTCACATTGGTTGTGGAATAATAATCGAAAAGATTTAGCGTATTTTATTCAATCTAGATGTTCAGAAGTTTATAGTATCGATATTCACCCAGCAGCTGTTATTGGAAAAGGGTTGATGGTAGATCATGGTCATTCAATAGTTATTGGTGAAACAGCGGTAGTTGGAGATAATGTATCTATGCTTCACTCGGTAACGCTTGGAGGCACTGGAAAGAATGAGAAGGATAGACATCCAAAAGTGGGTGATGGTGTGTTGATTGGCGCTGGTGCAAAAGTTTTAGGTAATATCAAAATAGGACATTGTAGTCGTATTGCTGCGGGATCGGTAGTTTTGAAGGAAGTACCGCCGTGTAAGACTGTGGCGGGGGTCCCTGCAAAAATTGTAGGTGAGGCGGGCTGCGACCAACCTTCGCTGACAATGGACCAACTCATCAAAGAAAATAAGTAATTTCGTTTTAAACTAGAATTACGCCAGGATTTTCCAAATTATATGAAATTTGTTCTAAAAATTTAGCCCCAATTGCACCGTCTATCATTCTATGATCTGCAGACAATGTAACAGATATTATAGATTTAACTGATATGCTTCCATCTTCTCCAACAATTGGAGTTTTTATTGCTGCACCTACTGCTAAAATTGAACCATGTGGAGGATTGATTACTGCATCAAAATTTTTAATTCCCATCATACCTAAGCTGGAAATTGAAAAACTTCCACCATGATACTCTTGTGGTTTTAATTCTTTTTTTCGAGCCCGCTCTGCTAAAGATTTAATTTCAACTGATATTTCAATTAGTGTTTTCTTTTCTGCATCTAGTAAAACGGGTGTCAACAAACCTCCTTCTATTGCTACAGCTACGGCAATATCTGAGGCAGAAAATGATAATATCTGACTCTCTGCCCAAATCACATTGCATTCTGGCACTGATTGTAAGGCCATAGCACAAGCCTTAATTATAAAATCATTTATTGAGATTTTTATATTTCGTTCTTTTAGGCCTTCATTCATTTGTGACCTTATATTGATCAATGAATCAATTTTTATGTCTCGTCTTAAATAATAGTGAGGAATGGTTTGCTTTGAAGTCGTAAGTCTTGAAATAATTGTTTTTCTCATTCCACTTATCTCAACATTTTTATATTCTCGATTAGAATATGCTTTTAAAATATCTATTTTCTTGCTTTGCCCTATTGGGTCATCTGTCTGTATGAATTTCTTTGGAGAAGAATCTTGGCTTAGAATCTCTTCATTTATGATATCAGCTTTAATAATACGGCCCCTAGGTCCTGTACCTTTAATTTTACTTAAATCAATATTTCTCTCACTTGCTATTCTTCTTGCTAATGGCGTTGAGAAAAAACGATTTTTGGGTTCTTTATGCTGAATATCCTTCTTGTTAATATTATTTTCTTTTGTTGTAGTTCTGTTTTCGGTTGTATGCTTATCAACTGATAAACTTTCCTGTTCCATAATTTTGTCTGAACTGCTTTCGCTGGAACCTTCACCTTGAATTTTTGCAATGACAGAGTTAACTGCGATGTCTTCCTGACCTTCTTCAACTAATAGTTGAAGAATTTTACCTTCTTCAACTGCTTCAAATTCCATTATAGCTTTATCAGTTTCAATTTCTGCAAGTAAATCACCAGCCTTTACTATGTCACCCTTTTTAACAATCCATTTTGCTAACGTTCCTACTTCCATTGTGGGTGATAATGCAGGCATCAAGATATCAGTTACCATTATTTCCACCACTTTTATAAGTTACTTTTTCAGCTGCTTTAACTATTTCATCTACCGTTATCAAAGATAGTTTTTCTAAATTTGCTGCATAAGGCATTGGGATGTCTTTACCTGTACAGTTTAAGATTGGGGCATCCAAATAGTCGAAAGCTTTTTCAACAAGCATGGCTGATATGTGATTGCCAATTGACCCAATAGGAAAACCCTCTTCAACTGTGACACATCGATTTGTTTTCATAACAGAATCTATAATCGTTTGTGTATCCATTGGACGTAAGCTTCGGAGATCTATTACTTCTGCACTTATTCCTTGTAGGTCCAATTTTTCGGCAGCTTTTAATGAGTGGTCTACACCTATTCCAAAGCTTACCAGGGTTACGTCTGATCCATTTCGTCTTATTTTAGCTTTTCCAATTGGTACAGTGTGGTCCACTTTTCCATTAGTGATAAACTTTTTGTTATATAATATTTCATTTTCTAAGAATATTACGGGGTTTGGATCTCTTATTGCAGACTTTAATAATCCTTTAGCATCATCTGCAGAGTAGGGCGCGCAAACTTTTAGCCCCGGAATATGAGCAAACCAAGCCGCAAAATCTTGACTATGCTGCGCGCCAACACGAGAAGCCGCTCCATTAGGGCCTCTAAAGACTAACTGTGCACTCATTTGACCACCTGACATATATAAGGTTTTTGCTGCTGAATTAATAATTTGATCCATAGCTTGTAACGCAAAGTTAAATGTCATAAATTCTACTATTGGTTTTAATCCACCAAATGCAGCTCCTATTGCTAAACCTGTAAATGCATGTTCAGTGATTGGAGTGTCAATCACCCGATCTTCTCCAAATTCCTCTAATAATCCCTGACTAATTTTATATGCTCCTTGATACTGAGCAACTTCCTCACCCATTAAAAAAACATTATTATCCAGACGCATTTCCTCTGCCATTGCGTCTCTTAAAGCTTCTCGAACAGTAATTTCTGAAGTATTGTTGGGAACTTCTTCTGGTTTTGATTTTTTAATTTGAGGAGCAATTTTCGAATTAGGATTACTTGCCTTTTTCTTTTTATCTTCTTTTTGCGTTAGTTTGATATCTTTAATTTCGTCAGTTTCTTTTATTAATGCAATTACTGAGTTCACTAAAATATTTTCCACTCCTTCTGAAACCATCAGTTTTTCAATCGTACCGTCATGATATGATTCAAGCTCCATTGTTGCTTTATCGGTTTCAATTTCAGCAATGATATCGCCTACCTTTACATTATCACCCGATTTTACGAGCCATTTTGCTATTTTGCCTTCTTCCATTGTTGGGGAGAGTGCTGGCATTAAAATTTCTATAGTCATTGTCCTACTTCTTGATAAACATCTGTCCACAATTCACTCTCGTCAGGTTGAGGAGATTGCTGGGCGAATTCAGCAGCGTCAATTATCGATTTTTTAATTTCAGTATCTATTGCTTTCAATTGTTCTTCTGTAGCGCATTTTTTATTTAATATTGTGCTTCTTATTAGATCAATTGGATCTTGCTCTTCTTTAATTTTATTAACTTCTTGTCTTGTTCGATATCTTGCTGGATCTGACATAGAGTGTCCTCTATATCGGTAAGTCTTCATTTCTAAGATATACGGACCTTTGCCTTCGCGGCAGTGCTTAGCCGCTTTTGTACCTGCCTTTTTAACAGCCTGCACGTCCATGCCATTTACTAGTTCGCCTGGAATACCAAATGCTGATCCACGTGTGTATAGATCAGGTGTTGATGAAGATCTCTTAATCGATGTACCCATAGCATATTGGTTATTTTCTATTATAAAAATAATCGGTAATTTCCATAGGCTAGCCATATTAAATGTTTCATATACTTGGCCTTGATTGGCCGCACCATCTCCAAAATATGTAAAGCTGACATTGTTAGTTTTTTTATACAAATTAGAGAATGCCAGACCTGCACCAATTGGAACTTGAGCTGCTACTATTCCATGACCACCATAGAAGTCCTTTTCTTTGGAAAACATGTGCATAGACCCACCTTTTCCCTTAGAATAGCCATCTCTTCTACCCATTAGTTCTGCCATAACACCTTTAGGGTCCATTCCACACGCTAACATATGGCCATGATCGCGATAGGAGGTAATTCTTTGGTCACCTTTCACGGCGACTGCTTCCAAGCCAACCACAACGGCTTCTTGACCTATATACAAATGGCAAAAACCGCCTATTAAACCCATTCCATATAATTGCCCTGCTTTTTCTTCAAAGCGTCGGATTAGTTGCATGTCTTTATAAAATGCAATAATTTCTTGTGAAATTTTTTTCTTTTTTTGTGTCATTTTTTACTAATTTGCTACCAAGTTTTCATTATAGTTTAATATTAAACTAATTATACATCAGTTTCATTAAAATTGATACTAAAAAATTTAATTTATGATTATTTCGTCAGGTCGAGCCATTCCAAGTACTTTTCGAGCCTGCTCATCTAAAAGATCTAAATCAAGAAAATTATCGGATAATCTGTGTGTTTTATTTTCCATTATTATTACTTTATTTTCTAAAACATCCAAATATTTTTGTAATTCTAGGGCCTGTGCATCTGCTTGAATTCGACGAAAAAGACCATGATTTCCTTGAATTGCACTGAATGCAAAGTACGCCGATAAAAAAAAAGCAATTGTAAGGTAGAAAATACCACCTATTGCTGGCGTTGTACTGGATAATTTCAATTTCTCACCTCGGTAAACTAATCTTTGCGTTAGTCTTACCGAATCATTGCATAAGTGATTCGCTTTGTGAATCCCTAAAACGAATCATTTATCAAAATAATTGAGTTTATTTATATAATTTAAAGGTTTACGCCTTGCCTTTATATATTTCGATTAGCTTATTTAGCATCTCTAGTGCATCTGGATAACTACGTTGGAAGCTATTGCGGCCAATAATTGATCCATTTCCACCACCATCTCGTATTGCTCGAGCATCATCGTAAACGTTATCTGCTCCCTTTTTAGATCCACCAGAAAATACAACTATTCTACGACCACCTAGGGCTGAATTCATCACGTCTTTTACCCTAGCTGTTTGGGTGGAAATATCTATTTTGTGATTTTCATAAACTGTTTTTGCTTCAGGTAATGATAAATGATTTGTTGATAATTTTACTTTAATGATGTGCGCACCTAATAGTGCTGCAATCTGTGCGGCATAAGATGAGATATCTGCTGCGGTTTCACCCTCTTTATCCAGTGATTCACCTCGTGGGTATGACCAGATCACTGTTGGCACCCCTTTGGCCGCAGCTTCTTCTCGCATTGCTGAGATTTCTGAAAACATATCTAATGCCATTGAAGAACCGGGGTATATTGTAAATCCGATAGCGGAACACCCTAGCCTTAAGGCATCATCTACGCATGCAGTTATCGCCTGAGTTTTAGGTGTTTCTGAAGGGATTAGCGAATTGGCTGAATTAACTTTTAAAATTGTTGGAATTTGACCAGCAAATGTATCTGCACCAGCCTCTATCATCCCGAGTGGGGCAGCAAAGGCGTTTAAGCCAGCGTTAATTGCCAAATTAAAATGATAATGAGGATCATATCCCGCTGGATTAGCTGCAAACGATCGGGCAGGACCATGTTCAAAACCTTGATCAACAGGTAGAATAATTAATTTTCCAGTTCCACCTAGCTTCCCATTCATAAGAATTCTACACAAATTTCCTTTTACACCCGGATTATCCGTTTCATAATATTGAAGAATTTTTTGAACGGCCCGTGTAGCTTTCATGATGTAATTCCTTTTGTTATCTTCTTAATGGTTTAGTTCAACTATTGATTTTGCGCAAATAGATTAATGCCTCAATGCCTCAATAGCTGGTAATTTTTTGCCTTCTACCCATTCTAGGAATGCTCCACCTGCAGTTGATATATAGGAAAATTGCTTATCTGATTTAGTTGAACTCAATGCAGATATTGTGTCTCCACCGCCTGCTACACTGATTAAATCGCCTTTTATTGTTAATTCCGACACAAATTTTGCAATTTGATCTGTTGCTTCATTAAATGGCTCAAATTCAAAAGCGCCCATTGGACCATTCCATATTAAAGTTTTAGAACTTTTTATTGCCTGTTTAATTTCTTTTACTGTTTGTGGTCCAATATCTAATATCATATATTGCTCTGGGCATTCTTTAACATCAAAGAGCTTTGTATTAGTTTTATTTTTTAATTCAGTTGCAACAATAATATCAGTTGGGAGTATAATTTTGCAATTTTCTTTAATGGCAAGGTTAGTTATCTTTTCAACGATGTCCAACTGACTAATTTCGCAAATACTTTTCCCAATATTGATACCCTTAGCTTTTAAAAATGTATTTGCCATTCCACCACCAATAACAAGTACATCCACTTTTTTTACTAAATTTAATAGTAAATCTATTTTTGTAGATACTTTGGAGCCACCAATGACAGCAGTAAAAGGTCTTCTGGGTTTTGAGAGCACCTTTTCAAGATTTGATAGTTCAGTTTCCATCAAGCATCCTACGCAATTTGGCAATAAATGCGCCACACCTTCAGTAGAAGCATGGGCTCGGTGCGCAGCTGAAAATGCATCGTTACAGTAAATGTCACCAATCTCTGCAAGTTGTTTTGCTAGAATAGGGTCGTTACTAGTTTCGCCACTTCTAAATCTAATATTTTCGAGTAGTAAGATATCACCAGCTTTGAGTGCTCTTGATTGTCTTACAATCATTTCAATTTCGTCGACGTCAGTAAAAAGAACACTTTGGTCTAAGTGTTCCGATAAGCAAGGAATTAATTTTTTCAGGGAGTATTTTTCATCTTTTATACCATTTGGTCGACCAAAATGCGAAATTAAAATAGGAATTCCTTTTGCATTAATTATTTTCTTTATTGTTGGTACAATGCGTTCAATGCGTGTGGAATCTGATACCAAGTCACCATTCATAGGTACATTTATATCTACCCTCGTTAATACTCGCTTACCGTTAAGATCTAGTTGCTCAAGGGTTTTCCAATTCATAAAATTCTCAATTTATGGATTTTACATTAGTAGTAATATCATTCATTTTATAAATTTCCCATGACCAAGGCATTATCAACCATCCTGCATGAAAAGCCCCACTCATTGTCGTACCAAGCCAATATTCTTACGAGGCGATTTCCTACGACTTTGGTTTGGTCCGGCGCAAAGCTTGCGGAATGAGGATCATGATTGAAATCTATAGAGACTTTTGCGTCAGGATCATAAGCAATTATACCCTTCATATCTCCATTAGCTGCTTTTTCCATCAAATTATTTATTTCTTCAGCTGTAGTATCTCTGCTTGAAGTGAAAGTTAGGTCTACTGCGGAAACATTTGGCGTAGGCACTCTCAAAGCAGATCCATCGAGCTTTCCACTAAGTTCTGGGAGAACTTCGCCAATTGCTTTTGCTGCTCCTGTTGATGTTGGTATTATTGATAAAGCTGCCGCACGCGATCTGTAGAGATTTGAATGCCTTCGATCTAAAGTCGGTTGATCGCCAGTATAGGAATGTATAGTGGTCATTATGCCATTATCAATTCCTACTGTATCATTTAAAACTTTAGCAATGGGCGCTAAGCAGTTTGTGGTGCAAGATGCATTGGATATAATTGTATCTTTTGATGTTATTTCGGAATGGTTCACTCCATAAACTATTGTTTTATCCATATTTTTTCCTGGGCTTGAAATTAATACTTTTCGAGCTCCTTGGTCTATATGAAGTTGCGCACTATCCCGTGATTTAAATTTCCCTGAACACTCTAAAAGAACATCAACTTCTGACCAATCTAGATCGGCTGGATCATAACTGGAAAAAACCTTCATCGGTCCTTTTCCGATATCCATAGTATCGCCATCAATCTTTATTTCGTTCTTAAACCTACCATGTACACTGTCATATTTTAATAGATGAGCATTTGTTTCAATTGGTCCTGTAGCATTAATTTTAATTACTTGGACATCATCTCTTTGATTTTCAATAATAGAAGCTAACGTGCATCTACCAATTCTACCCATGCCATTGATACCAATTTTAATACTCATTAACGAACTCTCTTTCTTTGAATCGTAATCTTTAAAAATTGTTTATTTATAGTTTATTATTCAATCTTCTATTTTTAAAAGTGTTCTGACAGCTTTAACGGTAGCTTCAGCCGTAATAGAAAATTCTTCGTAAAGTCTTTCTGCAGGTGCTGACGATCCAAAATCTGTCATACCTATGAAAAATGATTTTTTGTCAGAACCTCTTTCGCCAGATAGCCAACGATCCCAACCCATTCTCGATCCAGCTTCTATAGCTACTCTTACTGGACCTGCTGGTAATATTTTCCTTCTATATTTTTCAGACTGTTTTTCAAACAGTTCCCAGCAGGGCATTGAGATCACTCTAGTGCCGATACCGTCACTCTCTAATATATCTTTTGCTTTTTGAGCGATTTGGACCTCAGACCCAGTAGCGATTAAAATAGCGCGGCGTTTTGCAACCGCTTCAGATAAGATATAAGCACCAAAAGAGGTCAAGTTTTTATTGGTATGCTTCCTTCTTACTGTTGGTAAGCTTTGACGGGTTAGAGATAAGATAGAAGGTGTTGATTTAGTTGTTAAAGCTAACTCCCAACTTTCTGCAGTTTCTATGGTATCTGCTGGTCGAAAAACATTAGTGTTTGGGGTCGCTCTACTGATAGCTAAATGCTCCACTGGTTGGTGTGTGGGTCCATCTTCTCCTAAGCCGATACTGTCATGTGTCATGACATATACAACTGGAACTTTCATTAAAGCTGAGAGCCTCATAGAAGGTCTAGCGTAATCAGTGAAACACATGAATGTGCCAGAGTAGGGACGCAAACCACCATGATTGGCCATACCGTTCATTGCTGCAGCCATTCCATGCTCTCTGATACCATAATAAATGTATCTTCCACCTCGATTTTCGGGTGAAAATACTCCCAGATCATCAGTTTTTGTATTATTAGATCCAGTTAAATCTGCCGAACCACCTACAGTTTCATTCATAATTGGATTAACAATTTTTAAGACTAATTCTGAAGATTTTCGAGTGGCAATTGAGGGTTTATTTTCAGAAACATCCTTTTTTAAATCCCTTAATTTTTTTTGTAAAGATTTTGGAAGATTTCCATTAAAAACTCGATTAAATTCATCTTGTTTTTTAATCGATAATTGCTTGAAAGTATTTGACCAATTCGTAAATTCACGATTCCCTTTATTGCCAATTTTCTCCCAAGCTGATTTTATATCATTTGGAATCTCAAATGCTGGATACTTCCAACCATAAGTTTTTTTTGCATTTGTAATTAGATCATTATCAGTTAATGCACCGTGCCCTTTTGAAGTATCTTGGGCAGAAGTTCCTAAAGCTATATTAGTTTTACATGAAATCATACATGGTTTTTGTGATTTCTTAGCCGCAGCGATAGCCTGATTAATTTCTATTGGATTATGACCGTCTATTTCGTAAATGTCCCATCCACTTGATCTAAATCTCATTGCTTGATCTGTTTTATCCGACATCTCAACAGTGCCGTCGATTGTAATATTATTATTATCCCATAGCACGATTAATTTTGATAACTCTTGTTTGCCAGCTAATGAAATAGCTTCTTGGCTTATGCCCTCCATAAGGCAGCCATCTCCTACTAATACGTAAGTATAATGGTCAATGATTTTCTTTCCATATTTAGCTCTAAGAATCTCTTCTGCTATAGCAAAGCCAACAGCTGAAGCTAGTCCTTGACCCAGAGGGCCAGTAGTTGTTTCAATACCTTTGGCATGTCCAAACTCAGGATGACCAGCGGTTCTAGCATTCCATTGTCTAAAATTCTTTATTTCTTCTAATGTTAAGTCTTCATACCCAGTTAAATATAACAAAGAGTACAAAAGCATTGATGCATGACCAGCAGATAAAATAAATCTATCCCGATCTGGCCAATCAGGATTTTTTGCGTCAAATTTAAGATGCTTTTCAAATAAAACTGTTGCAACATCCGCCATCCCAATAGGAGCTCCAGAATGGCCAGAGTTTGCTTTTGCTACAGCGTCTAATGTTAAGGTTCGTATAGCACAGGCCTTATTCCAATGTTCTGAATGGTCCCGGCGAAGTTTACTAATATCCATGTTCCCCCCAAAGAAACAAGTTGAGTCTATGACGTGTTAACATCTAGACGGCATAGGGTATAGTAGATCAAATCAAAAAATGTAAAGAATCTTAGTTTTTTTTGTGTTAACTTTTCCATTTTATTGTTTTGCACGCTAGCATAGGGATAAATTTCGATTCGCTAGGTAATAAAATAGATGGGTGAAAAAATAATGGATGATATTTTAGACTTTGAAATAAGAATTTCCACTTCAATGGATCGGATATTGAAAGTTCTTGAAAGGGCTGAAGCTTCCCCTTTATCTAGTAACAATCAATCTGATGAACTCTCGCATTTAGAGAAACTAATTGCCCAACTTGAATATGAAAAAACAGAAATGGCTACAGAATTAAAATCTACTTTGGAAAAGGTAATATCTGTTGATGAAAATATTAAGAATCTTTCGGGCTCAATGGATAATGAAAGGCTGGAACATATTACTCAAATCGATCTAAATCAAAAACTTAATTTAGAAATTGAATCTTTGAAAAGTTCTCGTCAAAGCCAAGTTGACGAAATGAATTCAATACTAGCTGATCTGGAGCCATTACTAAAAAATGCAGGAGAGACAAATGCCTAATATTATTATTACTGTTGGTGGCCGAAAATTTGAAGTAGCTTGTCAAGATGGTGAAGAAAGCTTCTTGAAAGCAGCGGCAGAAGTCTTAGATGGCGAAGCACAATTATTGACAGATCAAGTTGGTAGATTGTCGGAGAGCAGAATGCTGTTGATGGCAGGATTGATGTTAGCGGACAAAACAGTTGTATTGGAAGAAGCAGCAGGTTCGTCGAAAAGACAATTGGAGGACGCTCGAACTGCGGCAAGAGTTGCAGCTTCCACTCCCCCAGAACGTGTAGAGGTGGCTGTAATACCAGCAAAAATTATTGATACATTTGCAGAATTAGCAGCTAGGGCTGAGGCATTGGCAGACAAAGCGGAAAAAAATTAAAGATTAGCTGACTAGGATTAAAACCTATTCAGAGTTGGATTCTCGAATTTTAGACGAAGCGTCTTTGTCATAAGTCACCTCTTTGTCATCAAACAGAGTATCTAACTCACCAGACATTGTCATTTCAGTCACTATATCGCAGCCACCAACAAACTCACCTTTAACATAGAGTTGCGGAATAGTAGGCCAATCAGAAAAGTCCTTAATTTCTTGACGAACTGCCTGATCTTCTAACACATTTACATCTTTAAATTCCACTCCCATGTAATTTAGCACACCCGCTATTCTTGAAGAGAACCCGCATTGTGGCATTTGTGAGGTGCCTTTCATAAAAAGCACCACGTCATTTTCTGAGATATGTGATTGAATTTGAGTTGTTGCATCGGACATTTTTTTATCCCTAAAAGAGTTAGTATAAAGGTTGGGTTTAATTAAAATTTCTATATTTTATATATCTAATATATTTATTTTTGGTTACAAGTCTTTTTAACTTTGTAAGACATATTTAGACAATAAGATTTATTTTTCTGGAACTTTGGTGGTTAAAGCAAGAGCGTGCAATTCACCATTTGCCCCATCCATTTTACCTTTCAGGGCAGAGTAAACTGCGCGTTGTTGATTTACTCTATTTTGTCCGCGAAAGCTTTCATCAATTACCTCAGCTGCATAATGATTTCCATCTCCTGCCAAGTCGGTAATTGTTACCTCTGCATTGGGAAAGCTTAATTTAATTAATGTTTGAATTTCTGTTGCTGTCATTGCCACTTGATATATCCTTTATTGATAACTGAGTTAGTGATTTTATAATTTATTTGATCACATAAGGGCTTGCTCTAAACTATTTAAGTACGTGGATCTTAATTCATCGCACTCTATCGAGTATTTACCAAATTTTATTAAGCTGCCTGCAAAGCTTCCTATTATTCTAGCGTCTACATTAGCTAATTTTGCCTTATTACACAACATCATTGCTTCAGTTGTAGCCATTGAAAGCAAGTACCTTCCTTGTTCTTCTCCAAAATACCAAGGTATTTCTTGGTCTTCAATACTAACGCCAAGGTTTGCTTCTAGAGCCATTTTGAAAGCGCCCAAGGCTACTCCTCCATGCCCTAAATCCTTACAGGCATTAATCAAATCAAGATTTTTTAATACAAAATTTCCATTAATTTTCTCTTTATTGAGGTCTGTAAATGGTGGATTTCCCACGGTTTCCTGATACATTTCATTCATTAATGCTGATTGATCAAGATGTTTACCTGGTCCACCTATTAATACAAGAATGTCACTTGACTGGGCAGGACCTTCTATCATCTTTCCAAGGTCATTTATTAAACCAACAGCACCAATGGTAGGAGTTGGTAAAATTGGCTCTCCATCTGTCTCATTATATAATGAGACATTCCCAGATACGATAGGCATCCCTAAAACCTTACAGGCTTCGGAAATTCCTTTGATACAACCAACAAATTGGCCCATAATTTCTGGTTTTTCAGGATTCCCAAAATTCAAGTTATCTGTTGTAGCTAATGGGATGGAACCAACAGATATCAGATTTCTATATGCTTCTGCAACGGCTTGCTTTCCACCTTCAAAAGGATCTGCCTTGCAATACCTAGGATTTACGTGGGCTGTAAAAGCCAATGCTTTTGTAGTGTTATGAACGCGCACTACTCCTGCTCCCAACCCAGGCCTTCTGATTGTATCAGCCATAACCATATGATCATATTGTTCGTAAACCCATTGTCTGGATCCAAAATTTGGTGATGACAGCAGAGTTTTTAAAGCTTCTATTGGAGTCACCTGAAATGATTTTGGTTTGGTTGAACATGGGTTTTTTGTTTCAACGTATGCTCTGTCATATTCGGGTGCTGTTCCAGAAAGAGCTTTCAGAGGCAAATCGGCTTTTATTTCACCTTCATGCCAAACTTCAAATTTATCTTCTGATATTGTTTCTCCAACAATCGCAAAGTCTAAATCCCATTTTTCAAACACTTGTTTTGCTTCTTTTTCAAGTTCTGGATTCAATACCATCAACATACGTTCCTGAGACTCTGAAAGCATCATTTCGTAAGCAGTCATTTTATTTTCGCGTGTAGGCACATAATCAAGGTTTAATCTAATGCCTAGGTTTCCTTTATCGCCCATTTCCACTGCTGAGCAGGTTAAACCGGCTGCACCCATATCTTGAATTGAAATAACCGCACCAGTTTCCATTAATTCGAGTGTGGCTTCCATTAAGCATTTCTCTGTGAAAGGATCTCCTACTTGAACTGTGGGTCTTTTCTCTTCAATATCGCCGTCAAATTCTGAAGATGCCATTGTGGCACCACCAACACCATCTCGACCAGTTTTTGCTCCCAAATAAACGACAGGCATTCCGATACCAGATGCTGCTGAGTAAAATATTTTATCAGTTTCTACTAAACCTGCAGCAAAGGCATTAACTAGACAATTGCCATTGTACGACTTATCGAATCTTAATTCGCCACCAATGTTTGGCACCCCAAAGCTGTTTCCATATCCACCAATACCGGCAACCACACCTGAAACTAAAGATTTCGTTTTTGGGTGAGAGATCTCCCCAAAAGAAAGTGAGTTCATCGCTGCAATTGGCCTTGCTCCCATTGTGAAAACGTCACGTAAGATTCCACCCATACCGGTTGCTGCGCCTTGGTATGGTTCAATATAGGATGGATGATTATGGCTTTCCATTTTAAAAACAATTGCTTGGCCATCGCCAATGTCAACTATTCCAGCATTTTCACCTGGTCCACAAATTACGTTTTTTCCAGTAGTGGGAAGAGTTCTAAGCCATTTTTTTGATGATTTGTACGAACAATGCTCATTCCACATTGCTGAAAATATTCCAAGCTCAGTGTATGTTGGCGACCTTCCAATCAAATTTAAGATAAGTTGATATTCGCTCTTATTGAGTCCATGTTTAGCTATTAATTCGTCAGAGATGGCGGGATCTGCCATATTTAAATTTCCGTTCTTAATTTTGTAAACTTATTTATAATTATAGTGCTGAGTAAGATTACAAAAGAGCGAAATGATATTTTATAAATTAAATTAAAAAAAAGGCCGAGCAGTGCTCGGCCAAGTTTAATAGGGAGGTAAATTTGAAGACAACTTGTCTTTCTCCTATTAGATATTTTTTTTAGAAAAGATTTTCAACAGATTTGATTGCATATTCGGTATGCAAAAATTGCATACCTAATTATTTCTTTTGGCTTTTTCTATAAGCTACTACTTCATCCACAACAAAGTCTCGAAAAGCTGTAACTCTTTTTGAGTGTCGTAGCTCCTCTGGATACGCTAAGTAAACTGGAACTTCGCTAGATTTTATTTCTGGTAACACACGCTTAATATTTGAAAAATCATCTTCAACATAATCTGGCAAAACCCCAATGCCAAGATTGTGAATAACACTTTGTAACACCCCAAAATAGTTATTTACGGTGAGATGACTTTCATGTTCTGATGCAAAAAGTTTTCGAGTTAATTCTAATCCAGCGTTAGTTTGTGGACTGTCCATATTTTGGCTAATTATTCTATGGTGTGCCAATTCATTTAAATTCTGTGGCGTTCCGTTTTTTTGTAAGTAATCATTTGAACCAAATAATCGCATTGTCACGGACATTAACTTTCGTCTAACCAAATCTGCTTGGCTTGGTTCTTTCATCCTAATCGCCACATCAGCTTGTCTCATGGGTAAATCTAAAACTCTTTCCTCCAACATGAGATCAATTTTTAAGTTTGGATAAATTTCATATAGCCTTGACAGTCTTGGAGCGAGCCATAACGTTCCAAATGCGGTTGTGGTTGTTACTCTTAATTCACCAAAAACCTCATCTTCGCTATCCCTAATTCTTGCTGACGCTGCTTCAATCTCTTTACTTATTACAGAAGTTGTATCTAGTAATAACTCTCCCTGTTCAGTTAATATTAACCCTCTAGCGTGGCGGTGAAATAATATGGTATCAAGGCTTTCTTCTAACGCGGTTATTTGCCTGCTAACCGCTGATTGACTTAAATGAAGTACTTCTCCAGCACGAGTCAAGCTGCCTGCTTCTGCTACTGCAAAGAATACGCGTAGTTTATCCCAATCCATTATTTGAGCCTTTTATTTGTAAGCTTCTGAAATCTAAAGTGCATATAATATTTTTATTTTATACTATTTAGTATTTTTTTTTATTTTATTCAATTATATTCAGTTTATTAAATATATTAATATGTATTCTGGGTGATTATTTTATGGAATTGAAGGATGTTTCTCTAAAAGATAAATATGATTTGGATAAAAACCAAATTTTATTAAATGGAACGCAAGCGCTCGTAAGATTAATGCTCATGCAAAAAGAACGTGACAAGTCTAATGGGCAAAATACGGCTGGGTTGGTTACAGGTTACAGAGGATCTCCGATGGGATCTGTCGACTTTCAAATGCAAATTGCTGAAAAAGAACTTTCTGATAGTGATATAATATTTCAACTTGGACTAAATGAAGATTTAGCTGCAACTGCTCTATGGGGTGCTCAGCAGTCCGAATTAAGAGGAGAGGGGACGTTCGATGGTGTTTTTGGATTATGGTATGGAAAAGGTCCTGGGGTAGATCGTTCAGGGGATGTGATGCGGCATGCAAATATGTCTGGGACTTCAAAATTAGGTGGTGTCTTAATGGCTATGGGCGATGATCACACTGGAGAAAGCTCAACTACCTTACATCAATCAGATTTTGCGCTGATAGACGCCATGATGCCAATTCTATCCCCTGCTGGGGTACAGGAAATTTTGGATTTTGGTCTTCTTGGTATTGCTATGTCTAGATTTGCGGGTGTTTGGGTGGGGTTGAAATGTATTAAAGATACTATTGAGGTCACTTCGGTTGTTGATGCTGACCCCCAAAGATTGAATATCTCTTATCCAGAGTTGGAAGAGCCAGAAGGGGGCTTGAATATTAGATTAGTTGATCTGCCTGTTACACAAGAAGAAAGATTACATAATTTTAAAAAACTGGCTGCAGAAAAGTTTGCTAGAGAAAATGGTCTTGATAGACATATTCACGGTAAATCAAATGCCACGATAGGCTTTGTAGCGGCGGGGAAAAATTGGCTTGATTTGGCACATGCAATGCAACTCTTGGGTTTAGAGGAGGCTGAGTGTGATAGATTGGGTGTGAAAACTTATAAGATTGGAATGGTTTGGCCACTTGACGTTGATAGCTTTGAGGAATGGGCTGAAGGACTTGATTTAATTATTGTCGTAGAAGAGAAGCGTAAAATTCTTGAACCTCAAATAAAAGAAGTATTATTTAATAAAGTTAAAAGATGTCGAGTTCTTGGCCATAAGGATGCTGAAGGTAACGTTCTCTTTCCTACGCAGTATGCGATTGAACCAATTATGATCGCGCAAAACTTAGGAAAAATTCTATGTGATGAAGGCAAAGTGACAGATAAAATTTCTTCTGCATTGAAAGTCTTAGATGAGGCATCCAAATCTGATAATGCTCCTGAGTTGGCAACTAGAACGCCCTATTTTTGTTCTGGATGCCCACATAATACATCCACAAAAATTCCCGAAGGATCTCGAGCATATGCAGGGATAGGGTGTCATTATATGGTGCAATGGATGGATAGGGATACGTTAGGCTATACTCATATGGGGGGAGAAGGCGCTAATTGGATTGGCGAGGCGCCGTTTTCGAACCGTGCTCATGTGTTTCAGAATTTAGGAGATGGTACGTACAACCATTCTGGTATCCAAGCTATTAGAGCAGCAATTTCCGCGGAAACGACAATAACTTATAAGGTTTTATTCAATGACGCTGTAGCAATGACGGGCGGACAAGGGAATGATGGAGGATTGGACGCATATAAGATTGTAAATGAGTTAAGTGCCATAGGTGTGAAAAATTTAGCTGTAGTTTATGATGAAAAAGAAGAAATAAACTTTAAATTATTTCCAAAAGATATTGATATTGCTGAAAGAAATGAATTATTGAATATAGAAAATAAATATAAAAATCTAAGTGGTGTTTCTGCAATTGTTTATGTTCAAACATGTGCGGCAGAAAAAAGAAGAAGAAGAAAAAGGGGGTTATTCCCTGATCCTGACAAAAGAGTATTTATTAATTCAGATGTTTGTGAAGGGTGTGGCGATTGTGGGATTCAATCAAATTGTGTGTCAATTGTTCCAATTGATACCGAATTTGGTAAAAAAAGGGCTATTGATCAATCCTCTTGTAACAAAGATTTCTCTTGTATCAAAGGTTTTTGCCCATCATTTATTACTCTTGAAGGCGCAAAATTAAAAAAAGAAAGTATAGGTAACTTGATCATACCAAGGTTACCTGATCCTCATTTACCTAACATTAACAATACTTATAACTTAGTAATCACTGGGATAGGTGGAACTGGAGTTGTTACAATTGGTGCGCTTCTTGCGATGGCGGCATATTTGGATGGAAAAGGTGCAGGCATGATGGAAATGGCTGGATTGGCTCAAAAGGGTGGTGCCGTACATATTCATTGCAGAATTTCTAAAAATCCTGAAGACATAACTGCCATTAGAGTTGCGACTTCGGAAGCTGATGCCATTATCGGAGGAGATTTGGTTACCACTGCAGGGTCTAGAACCCTAAGTTTGATGCAAAATGGAAGATCTAGAGCGGTTGTTAATGGGCACGAAACTATTACTGGTGAATTTACCCGCGATGCTGATTTTTCAATCCCATCTGATCAATTATTGTTAGCGATTGAGGCTAAGATAGGAAATAATAATGTTAAGTTTCATAATTTTTCTGAGTTAAGTAAAAAAATGTTAGGTGATAGTATTTATGCTAATATCATGATTTTAGGAGCCGCTTGGCAAAACGGAATGGTTCCTTTGACTAAGGCTGCTCTAAATAGAGCCATTGAGCTAAATGGTACTAATGTGGCAAATAATATAAAGGCATTTGAATTGGGGCGGTGGGTTATTAGTGATCCAGAAATTGCAATGAAACTAAATGTTGATCAGAAAACAACCTTACCAGTATCTATAAAGGAGAGGATTGATCTTTTCTGTAATCATATTGAACTTTATCAGAATAAGGATTTAGCTCGTAAGTTTAAAAATACTATAACTGAAATTATCGATGAGGATATTAAAGAAATATGTTTAGTTTCTTATCATAAGTTGTTGACTTATAAAGATGAATATGAGGTAGCAAGATTGCATTCTAGCGTAATTAAGGATAAGATAAGTTCTCAGTTTTCTGAATTCAAAAAAATAACTTTTCATTTAGCTCCACCGCTTATTAGCAAGGTTGGTCAGGATGGAAGACCTATCAAAAGAGAGTTTGGACAATGGATTCTGATATTATTTAAAATGTTAGCTTCGCTCAAGTTTTTGAGAAACACAGCATTTGATCCTTTTGGATATAGTAATGACCGAAAGCTTGAGCGTTCGTTAATTGTTAAATTTGAACAGGATATGAAAGATTTCTTATTTGATCTAAATGGAACTAATAAAAGCTTGATCAAAGAACTTTTAACGTTACCTCAAAATGTGAAAGGTTTTGGTCCTGTAAAAGAAGCCGCTATAAAAGCTGTGCTGCGACGTAGAAAAGAATTAATAATTGAGATTAGAAATAACTCTATAATAAAGGTAGCTGCTGAGTAATCATTTTTTCTTAATAAAAAAAGTCAAGTTTGTCTTACTTTTACCCATTTTAAGTAATTGATGCCCTTGCTCATTACAAAAGTGAGGAATATCTATAATGGACGCGGGATCATCTGCCAATACTAATAGTATTTTTCCAGAGTCTACTGATTTTAATCTTTTTCTTATTTTCAAGACTGGAAGTGGACATAATAAGCCAGTAGCATCAATTTCATTGTCATGTATCATGGCTCTGGAAATAAACCTGTTTTTTTTACTTGTCTACACTGTTTCGAGAGCGCAGATAACTAATAAGTTTTTTTAATGTAATTTTTGGATAAAAATGTTTGGTATAGATATAATTGATGCAAGTTTCCTGACGTCAGTGATGATTTCATTTGCGGCTGGTATACTTAGCTTTCTCTCTCCATGCGTCTTACCTATTGTTCCGCCATACTTAGCCTACATGAGTGGAATTTCTATGAATCAGTTATCTTTAGGAAAACACAGGTTACTTGATACCTTTCTACCTGCTCTAATGTTTGTGATAGGCCTTTCAACAGTTTTTTTAATAATGGGTCTAGTTGCTTCGTCATTTGGTAATTTTTTTCTGATTAATCAACTTATAATGAATCGGATTTCTGGAATAGTTGTTATTATATTTTCAATTCATTTTTTAGGTATTTTTCGAATACCTATTTTAGAAAGAGATATTCGCTTTGAAGCGAGAAATGATTTTGGAAATGCGTTTGGTGCATACATATTGGGTTTAGCATTTGCCTTTGGCTGGACACCCTGTATTGGTCCGCAACTTGGCGCAATATTGGCATTAGCGGCCAGTGAGAATTCTGTACTGAGCGGGACATCGCTTTTAGTAGTTTATGCAATTGGATTAGGAGTTCCATTCCTTATTTCAGCTATTTTCATTTCTAGATCATTAAAGTTTATGAAAAAGATTAAAAACCATATGTTGATTATTGAGAAGGCAATGGGTGTTTTACTATTAATAGTTGGCGTTTTATTGTTGACTGGTGGGTTTTCTAAGGTTTCGTTTTTTCTTTTAGAGTTAATGCCATTTTTGGGTAATATTGGGTGAGCTTAATTATGCTATTCAAATAAACACCTCATAAAGGACATATAATCTTATTGCACCAGCCAGGCTGCACTTTTGTGCTCGATCCAAATCTATCTTAGTTATCAGTTTGTTTATGGATATATTATTTTTGTGTGCAATATTACAAAATTGAATCCAAAAACTATCTTCTAAACTCAAGCTGGTTCTATGCCCATTAATTAGAACTGATCTCTTTTTTGGTCTCTGGTACATAGTTATAAATTTATTTCTTTTTGCTGTGCCATATGGAGTATAAAAATACTTATTGTATTAAGTGACACAAATTATAATTAGTAATTTTAATCCTTTGGCCCAATCATTTTTTCTGGGCGAACAATTCTTTCAAAACCCTCTTTATCGATAAATCCTAATTTAATTGCTTCTTCTTTTAAATTTGTACCATTTTTGTGAGCTGTTTTTGCAACTTTTGTAGCGTTATCATAACCAATAGTTGGGGCTAAAGCTGTTACTAACATTAAACTTTCTTCCATAAGCTTATTTATTCGTTCTTCGTTAGCTATAATTCCATCTACGCAATTGATTGTAAAAGATGCTGCGGCATCACCTAGCAGTTGCATAGACTGCAATATATTATAGGCCATCAATGGTTTAAAAACATTCAGCTCAAAATGCCCTTGACTGCCCGCAAAACCAATTGCCGTATCATTGCCAATTACTTGAACACAGACCTGTGTTATCGCCTCAGCTTGGGTTGGATTGACTTTGCCGGGCATAATGGATGATCCAGGCTCGTTCTCAGGTAGTGACAGTTCACCTAATCCACTACGTGGCCCTGAGCCTAAAAATCTAATATCATTTGCAATTTTAAAGATTGAAGCAGCAACAGTTTTTAATGCTCCTGATAATTCTACAATAGCATCATGTGCAGCCAAAGCCTCAAATTTATTTGGAGCTGTAAAAAAGGGTAGGTTGGTTATTTTCGAAATATTATTAGCTATAGCAACATCCCACCCTTTTTCCGTATTAAGTCCGGTACCAACTGCTGTTCCACCTTGCGCGAGAGCATAAATATTATGAAGTGCATTTTCTATACGCTTAATTCCCTGTTCTACTTGGTATGCGTATCCAGAAAATTCTTGTCCAAGGGTTAGTGGTGTAGCGTCTTGGGTGTGAGTTCTACCAATTTTTATTATATGGGCAAACGATTGTGCTTTATTATTGAGAGACTTATGGAGGGTTTTTAAGTTTGGTATCAATAGGTTATGAGCTGTAACTGCTACAGAAATATGCATTGCTGTAGGAAATGTGTCATTTGAAGACTGTCCCATATTACAATGATCGTTAGGATGGACTGGATCTTTGCTGCCAATTTTACCACCCAATATTTCAATAGCCCTATTAGCAATAACTTCGTTTGCATTCATATTCGATTGTGTTCCAGATCCCGTTTGCCAAACCACTAGAGGGAAGTGTTCGTCAAGTTTACCATCTATTACTTCTTGTGCAGCTATTATTATTGCATTCCCAATCTCTGGTTTTAATTTGCCCAAATCAATATTAGTTTGGGCACAAGCTTTTTTAATAACACCTAATGCATGTATCAATGCTAGTGGTAGTTTCTCCCAACCTATAGGAAAATTTATGATTGACCTTTGGGTCTGTGCTCCCCAGTATTTGTCCAAAGGCACCTCTAGAGGTCCAAAACTATCTGTTTCAGTACGGGTCTTTGTCATCAAAGGTCTCCTTCTCATTTGAAATAGATATAAGGTGACATTTTGGTAATCGCAATAAAGCACACAAACAAATATGGATTACCGTAAAAAATATAAATTTAACTTACAATATAAATTAACTATTTTCTAAAACTATCTAATGAAACTATTTCAGCATCATTCTGTTCTTCACCTTCTAAAGCAATCATTTGTGCCTCATCGGATTGATCATCTTCAACAATTTCAAGTTTATCAAATTTTAGGCCAAACTCAACTGATGGGTCGACAAATGATATAATAGATTTAAATGGAACGGTCATTTCTTCTAATTGATCACCAAAATTTAAGGTGATTGTAAAATCATTTTCAGTAACTTTTAGACCATCAAACCAATTTTGAATTACAATAGTTATTTCATCTGGATGTTTTTCTTTTAACCATTCTGCAATTTTTACTGACGGGTGTGTGATATCAAATGTGATGTAAAAATGATGATCACTGGGCAGGCCATCAATCTCTATTTGTCTTAGGACATCCCTAACCAGGTTGCGTAACGCATTTTGCATTAGTTCCGTATAATTTAGTATTTTCAACATTTGCCCCTCAAAAGAATTCTTTGATATTTACTATATATATTATTTTCTTTTTAATTGTATAAAATAATAATAATAGTGAGATTATATATTTTATTTAATTTAATAAATGGATTTTTCATATGAATAAGGTTGAGTTTACTTTTCTTGGATTAAATATGGAGGGTATTTCAGTAATATATGGTATCTTTCTTATCACATGGGGCTTTGGTGTCACTTTTTTAAGTGAGAGTACATCTACCACTTCTTTAATCCCCTCAATTTTGGGAGCACCTATCCTGATTTTATCAATATTAGCTATTTGGATGCCTGAGAGAAAAAAATTGTTAATGCATATTTCAGTTACATTTGGATTATTAATCTTTTTAGGTGGAATAGATTTTTTACGGGGATTTTTAGGCAGCTCTGGTCCTTTTGAGAACGCGTGGGCAGGGTCTTCTAAATTGATGATGTTGATAACTGGACTGGTTTATTGTTTTTTATGTATTCAGTCTTTTAGATTTGCTCGAATAAATCGAGAAAAATCAAATTCTTGATTAAAGTTTCTCAGGGGTTCTATTTGTTAGTCCCCTGAGATTTAATAATCAATTACTAAGCTTGCTTTGGTGTTTTAAGCGCATAGTAAGCAATCGATATAACAATGAAAATTATTGATTGAATTGTGAAGGGATTAGAAAGAGCAAAGTCACTTCCAACAATATAAAGACCACCAATGCCAAAAATAGCCCAGCCAACACAAAAAGTAGTCATTATTTTTTCACAGTTACTTGCATCAGTTAAGCCACGCAAAACCCAGTTTACATAGGCTAATACCAACAAGCTAACACCTACATTCATTAGATTTCCTAGAGCTATATCTGTGACCGTGGTTAGGTCAATTCCCATAACAGAATTATAAGTATTAGGGGCGAATAAAAACCAAACACCAAAAATTATTGCCACTACGACAGTAAACATCATTAAATTTTTTTGAGTATCCATCATTTCCTCTTTTATATTTTGAGATTATTTTATTAAGTTAATATTGAATAATAAGAGGTTTTTAAAACTTTCGGTTAAACTTGTCATCTTTTTTTGTGAAGTGAGAAATTATATTTAATGCGAAAGCGTAGGCTTCTGTTGCCAGGTGCCTACAAACCCCGCCAGACGCGGCTAGGCGCATGGACTTAATTTTCGATTACTCGAACTGCTTACGCAGCCAAAGCTCTCGGAGCACTATTGTCATTTGCAATTGTACTTATTGAACCGATAACGGTGGTATCTCACCGAGCAAAAGCTAACACCTTTAAACGTCCGTCGATCCTATTTCGACCCCATAATCCCCAAATGAAGGATGTTTGGTGGAGTCGCCGGGTACCGCCCCCGGGTCCGATCCGTGTATTACGAGCGCGTTTATCGCCATATTCTCCAAGGAGACATCTTCTCTATATTATTTAAATAATAAAAAGACAATAAAATTCAATTTTTAAATACAAATCTAACTGAGTATTACTTTAGGATATTAGTTATTAAAGCACTACCAGTGGCCAATATTCTTCATTTCATTCCAAGGCTTTTTATTTTCAAGGGGTTCTCCAGCTTGCAACAATTCAATTGAAATATTATCAGGTGAGCGAACAAAAGCCATTCTACCATCTCGTGGTGGTCGATTTATTACGATACCATTGTCTTGCAAAAATTTACAAGTTTCATAAATATCTTCAACTTCATATGCTATATGTCCGAAATGTCGACTATCACTTGGCAGTTCTTGGTCCCCATCCCAATTGTATGTCAATTCAATAGGTGTTGCTTCTTGACCTTCAGCCGCCATGAAAATGAGTGTGAATCTTCCTTGATCATTGTCGTAACGGCGTGTTTCTTTAAGCCCTAATAATTTGTAAAATTTTAACGAAGCTTCCAAATCGGCCACTCTTACCATTGTGTGTAGATATTTGATTTGCATATTAATCCCCAAAGTATTTCTAAATTTGCGCTTATTAATTATTTATAACTAATGATAGTAAAGCTTTTAATTGTCAAAGAGATTGAATCGTAGCATTATAACTAAAATTACGATATCTAATAGAATGATTGTTTAACGGAAAATTTACTTTATGTTTTTGTCAGAATATTCACCACTTAAATTTATATTAAATCAAATTAATCCAAGTGTTCTATCGATAATTATCGATAGAACAGGTCCAGGGTATCGTAATATTGGCTCAATGATGGCTTTTTCTAGTGAGGGGCAGAGAAATGGATCCTTATCCTCTGGTTGCATCGAGGATGATTTGTGGATTTCTTCAAAGCTTAGTTTGGAGGAAGGGACACCTATTATCTCCCAATATGGGACAGGATCTGAAATATTTGATTTGAAACTACCCTGCGGTGGTGGCATGAAAATACTTTCATTGCCTAATCCAAACAAAACAATGCTTAAGGAGATTTTAAATAAACTAAAAAATAGATCACCAATTGGAGTATCAATCAATTTATCTAATGGTTTAATCGAAATTTCTGATCCAATTGATAAGCCAATGAGTGATAATATATTTAATTTTAACTTAATGCCAGAAACGCAGTTTATAGTTATGGGAACTGGTGCTGAAACATACTCATTTAGCTCATTAGCGACTGCAGCAGGATATAACGTTAAATTGCTGTCACCAGATACAGCATTAATAAAAGACGTGTCTTTTCTTGAATGTGATAGTTATTATTTATCCTCCTCTGAGAGTTTTCCAGAACTCGTAATTGATAAATGGACCGCTATTGTCTTATTTTTTCATGATCATGATTGGGAGCCACCACTTCTGAAAAGAATGCTGGAAAGTAATGCATTCTATATTGGGGCCCAGGGCAGCAAATCTGCTCATTCTGACTTGTTAAATAAATTGGAGGAAATGGGCTCTACAAAATTGGAATTATCTCGATTGAGAAAGCACATAGGCTTGATACCCTCAGCTAGAAACCCCAGAATTCTGGCAATTTCAGTTTTAGCAGATGTGATAGATAAATCAATTAAAACAAACTGATATATTAAATACCTTAAGTAAATTTATGACATATAATAAGATGAAAATTTGGCAATATGGTAGTCTTCATCCCCGAGTTCATGGTCTATCATAATCAATCTCTTTGCATAATGCCCTAATTCATACTCCCAAGTCATACCAATTCCACCGTGCATTTGAATGGCTTCTTCAGCTACTAACTGTCCCACTCGTCCAATGGTCATTTTACATGCAGATAAAGATTTTTCTCTTTGATCGCCAGTATCTTGTAACGATGTACTTGCATTTATTATGGCAGATCGAGCTTGTTCAATCTCTAATAAAACTTGAGCTACCCTATGTTGAAGTGCCTGAAATTTACCTAATTGTAGTCCAAACTGACTTCTGGTTTGAAGGTATTTAATTGTTAATTCCTTTATATGCTCCATAATGCCTAGAGCTTCAGAGGATAATGCTAAAATTCCCTTACCTAATGTCGAAACTAGTACTTCTTCCGCATTAATTCTCAATTCCTTACCAATAACATTGTTCAATGTTATTTCTGCAGCTCTGCCTCCATCTACTGTTTGGTAATCAGAAATATTTATACCGTCAGCTTTAGCGTTTACTAAATATAACTTTAATTCGTCACAATCCGTAGCGGAGACAATTAGGTTATCAACCCCATTAGCAAACTGTACCATTGATTTTACTCCTGATATCTTGCCATCAGAGGCTTTTGTAACGATATTATTACCTTCGTAACCTGATTGCTCTTCAAAATGAGCAAATGCCACCCTTTTTGTTCCCAGAATAATATCTTGCAGTATGTCCGAGTGTTCTTCTGAATGAGAAAGAATATCGCCTGCTATTAGGCTTCCAAATATGGGCTCAACCACCAAACCTTTGCCCAAAGCTTCAAATACAACCGCTATATCAAAGCCATGCCCACCAAAACCATTAAATTCTTCAGAAAACAAAGCGTGTGATACACCTAATTCGTGGAATTTTAACCAATTCTCTTTTGAGAAACCAAGATCTGAATTAGCAGCAATTACACGTTTCTCGATCGGGTAATTTTTTGTTATAAATTTCCCAATAGTATCTGAGAGCATTCTTCGTTCTTCTGTATGATCAAAATCCATAATCTAAACTTTAAAGCCTTACTATCATTTTTGTGATAATATTTTTTTGAATTTCGTTTGAACCGCCATAAATGGAAACTTTTCTATTATTGAAATAAGTACTTGATGCTGTGTGTGCAAAGAATGGTCCTATTTCCTCTCCATTAAAACCATCTTCTAAAGCTTCTGGCCGAAAAATTCGACCATATCTTCCTGCAGCTCGTCTTTGGAGATGATCTAATTCTTGACAGATCTCGGAACCAATAATTTTAAGCATAGAGCTCTCTGCCCCTGGTTCACCTCCTTTTTCTGCTTCCGACAAAACTCTTAAATTGGTCGTTTCCATATTTAATAAATTTACTTCAAGTTTTGCTAACCTAGCTGCAAAAAGTGGGTCTTTAATTAATGGTCGTCCATTTCTCTTTTCAATTTTTGCAATATCTTTAAGTTTTTGTAGTTTCTTTTTTGATATACCTACAGTCGCAATATTATTTCGTTCGTGACTTAGTAAATACTTAGCGTAAGTCCAACCTTTATTTTCTTCACCAACTAGATTTTCTATTGGCACACGTACATTTGTAAACCAAACTTCGTTAATTTCATGACCACCATCTATTGTTTTGATAGGGCGAACTTCTATTCCAGGGCTACTCATATCTATCATAAGGAATGATATTCCTTGTTGAGGCTTTCCTTCATTTGATGTTCTAACAAGATTAAAAATCATATTTGCATGTTGAGCTAATGTCGTCCAAGTTTTTTGTCCGTTCACTATGTAGTGGTCACCATCTTTGATCGCAGATGTTTTTAAAGACGCAAGATCAGACCCAGCACCAGGTTCAGAATATCCCTGACACCACCAATCTGAACCGTTTAAAATTCTTGGCAACCAATAATCACATTGATCTTTTGTTCCAAATTTCATTAAAACGGGGGCTAACATTCTAAGCCCAAACGGCACAATTCTTGGAGCATTTGCTGCCGCTAATTCATCCTCAAAAATAAACTGCTCGACAACTCCCCATCCAGTTCCATCATATTTTTGTGGCCATGAGGACGCTAACCATCCCTTTTTGTTTAATATATTATGCCAATTTTGCATGTCTTCTTTTGATAGAGGTTTATTATGTTCGATCTTATCAGCCAATTTAATTGGTATGACTGAGGTAAGAAACTCTCTTACTTCTGATCGAAATTCTTCTTGTTTTTTTGTGAAATTTACATCCATTTTTTTAACTCAATTGAGGCTATCAAAGGTTTTATTTTCTTTGGCCAGTTTTTCTAGTAATGGTGAAAGTTTCCAGAAAATTGGATCTTCGTTCTCAAACTCTTTAATATCTTTGACAAGTTTTTGTAATCCGTACATATCTGCGTACTTCAGTGGACCACCTCGATATCTAGGGAAGCCGTATCCATATAATAATGTTACGTCAACATCTGAGGGTCTTAATGCTATCCCTTCATTAACCACTTCTGCAGCTTCGTTAATCATTGCTGCCATGTACCGACGCATAATTTCATCTTCTGTGAAATCTTTTGGTGTAATACCTTTTTTGGCTCTTTCTTGATCTATTATTTTTTGAAGATCTGGGTTCTCAATACCAAAGCGGATGCCATCAGGATACTCATAAAATCCTTTTCCTGTTTTTTGCCCAAACCATCCATTTTCGCAAATCCGATCAGCAATCCCGACATAGCGTCTCTTTGGATCTCGGGTAGATTCACCTGCTTTTCGGTTTGCCCATCCAATATCCAATCCAGCCATATCAAACATTTGATAAGGGCCCATAGGATATCCAAAATTTCTTACAGCCTGATCAACTTGTTGCGGTGTTGCACCATCTTCAACGAGATAAGCTGCTAATTCACCATAAATTGATAATATTCTATTTCCAATAAAGCCATGACAATTTCCTGCTCTTACTGGAATTTTCCGCATTTTTTTTGCTAATAAGAAACCAGTCGCTACTACGTCATCATGGGGATTAGAAGGTATAACAATTTCAAGCAATTTCATTATATTTGCAGGGGAGAAAAAATGAAGGCCAATAACGTCTCGCGGCCTTGTTGTTGCTGATGCTATTTCATCAATATCAAGGTAACTTGTATTTGATGCTAAAACGGCTCCTTGTTTTACAGTTTGGTCTAGCTTACGAAAAACGGCTTTTTTAATCTCCATTTCTTCAAAAACAGCTTCTATAACCATGTCAACTTCAGCTATCTCCTCATAGTTGGTTGTTGGAGTATAACGGCTCATAATTTCTAATTTTCCATCGGCATTTAATCTGCCCTTAGACATATCTCTATTTAGTACTTTCTCTACATTTACGATGCCACGAGCTATACTCTCTTCATCCTGTTCTACCATAGTGACATGCATGCCTGATTTTAGAGCAGCTATTGTGATACCGCTACCCATAGTGCCGCCTCCAATTACTCCCAAAGATGACAGTTTTCGTGGCTCTGCTCTACCAGATTCTGGCACTTTTGAACTTTTTCGTTCTGCGAAAAATGCATGAACTAAACCTTCTCGCTGAGGAGTGTTCAAGCAATCTATGAATGCCTCTCTTTCATACTGCAAACCCTCAGTTAATGGACAGGTCAATGACATTTCTATGCAATCAACAATTCTAAAAGGTGCATGCAGACCAAGTGCTTTAGATTTTAAGGCAGCTCTTGCATTTACTATTGCTTCTTTGTTGCTTTTCTCATCAATAAGTCCATCAGTTCTTTCAGATGTTTTAACAATTTGTATTTTTTGTTCGATTATTTCTTGCGAAAAAATAAGAGCTGAGGCTAGTAAATCATCATGTGTAATTCTATCAATGACACCTAGTTTGTTGGCCATATCAACATTTATTGGTGTTCCAGAGGTCATTAATTCTATTGATGCTTTTGCCCCGGCAATTCTAGGAAACCTTTGAGTGCCACCTGCACCAGGTAGAAGACCAAGATGCACCTCTGGTAATCCGATTTTTGCTGTATTTAATGCAATTCTAAAATGAGCACCTAGTGCGATTTCCAAACCACCGCCCAGAGCGGTGCCATGTATTGCAGCTATGACTGGCAATTTTTGATTTTCAATAATATTTACAACTGCTGGTAAACCTGGTTCTAATAAAGGTCCTCCAAATTCAGTTATATCTGCTCCAGCTGGGAAGGTTCTTCCACCACCTATTAAAATAATGGCTTTTACGGTTGAAGTATTATTCGCGGTTTCAAGAGCCTCAACAATTCCGCTACGTACTTTGTGACCTAGCGCATTCACAGGGGGATTATTAAATGTGATTACTGCCGTTTCCCCAACAATTTCAAAAGAAATTACATCTGACATTTTAGCTCCTTTAATTTAACTCAAACAAACCAGCAGCGCCCATACCACCACCAATACACATTGATACTACACCTAGTTTAATATTTTTTCTGCTGCCTTCATGTAAAATATGACTTGCCATTCGGGCTCCTGACATTCCATATGGATGACCAACAGCAATCGCGCCACCATTTACATTGTATTTTTGTGGATCGATTTCCAAACGATCCCTGCAATACAGACATTGTGAAGCAAATGCTTCATTTAATTCCCACATATCTACATCGTTGATGGATAAATTGTGCTTACTCAAGAGATCAGGGACCGCAAATACTGGGCCAATTCCCATTTCATCTGGATCACATCCAGAAACTGAAATTCCTCTATAAACTCCTAAAGGTTCTAATCCCTTCGATATTGCCATTTTTTCGCTCATTAGTACGAGAGCGGATGCTCCATCTGAAAGTTGAGAAGCGTTTCCAGCAGTTATGTATTTACCCTGTTTTACTGAAAGTCCATTAGAAAATACCGGCTGTAAACCAGCCAAGCTTTCAATAGTTGTACTTGCTCGTAGACCCTCATCATTTTCGAGAGTGACCTCTACATCACTAATTTCTTTAGTTTCACGATTTTGAACTTTCTTTATTGTTGTTAAGGGTGCAATTTCTGCCTTTAATCTACCAGATGATTGAGCTAACGCCGTTCTCTTATGACTTTCGTAAGCATAGCTATCTTGCTCTTCTCTTGTTACGCCATATCTTTCTGCAACAATCTCGGCGGTTTCTAGCATACTCATGTATAAATCAGGACGGTACTGAACATTCCATGGATCCTTTGCTCGAAAATTGTTCATTTTTTCGTTTTGAACTAAGGATACGCTTTCAACGCCACCGGCTATGCCAATATTTATCTCACCATTTTTGATCCGACCAGCAATGGAGGCTATAGTCATTAACCCACTAGAGCATTGCCTATCAACTGACATACCAGGAACAGATGTTGGTAAACCTGCTCTAATTGCTGATTGACGTGCTATATTTCCGCCAGTGCTTCCTTGTTGAAGAGCAGCACCTATATGTACGTCTTCAATTTCACTAGCTTCAATCTTAGCACGAATGATTGCTTGTTTGATCGCGTGACCCATCAACTCTTGAGGTTGTGTATCGTTAAATGCTCCCCGATAGGCCTTTGCAATAGGTGTTCTAGCGGTTGCTACGATAACTACATCATTTGACATCTTATTTCCTTTATTCAAAAATTGCTAACAATAACCACTCAGCGTATAAAGCCGGTGTTGGGTCATTTTCAATCTCTATTGTTAAACCTAGTTCTCTTAAAATTTTAAATTCAGATTTTCTTGTTACTCTGTTCATCACAAAACGACCTCTAATACGAGCTCCATTTTTTACAGGATTCAAAAACCGAACCTTGTTTAAACCATAATTAATCCCCATTAATTGCCATGGTTCTGGAGGAAAAGTGTCTATTGCAAATTTTGATGCCAAAGATAGGCTTAAAAAACCATGCGCAATTGTGCCACCAAATGGAGTTTCCAATTTCGCACGTTTTTCATCAACATGAATAAATTGAGGATCCATGGTTACATCAGCAAACTTGTCTATCATTGTTTGATCTACAGTAACCCAAGGGGAAATCCCTACTTCGCTGCCAACTTGCTTTAATTGAGCTTGGAATGCTTTTTCGACGATTGACATAAGTATTTTCCCTTCGATTGATAAGTAACTTGTGAAGTTATTTAGTACAAACATTTAGTAAGCTAACGTAGCGGTAATTTTATTTTCACTATTGTTTGGTATGATGTATTAAGGAATCAATAAAAGGATATATGATTCCAAATGAAATTTGATAATACTGTAAAAATTGCTCCATCAATACTCAGCGCAGATTTTTCTAATTTTGGTGCTGAATGCGTTGCTATTGAAGATCAAGGAGCTGATTTAGTTCATATTGATGTTATGGATGGCCATTTTGTTCCAAACATAACTTTTGGAGCAAATACATGTAAATCCATTAGACCTTTTATAAAAACGGTCATGGATGTTCATTTGATGATTTCCCCTGTCGATGCATTCATAGAAAGTTTTGTGGAAGCGGGTGCTGACATTATATCTGCGCACGTTGAAGCAACTCCTCATATACATCGTACAATGCAGGCAATACGAGGTTTTGATGTTAAAGCGGGTGTTGCATTGAACCCTGGTACACCAGCTGAAAGTATTGAACATTTATTAGACATAATTGATTTGGTATGCGTCATGACCGTAAATCCAGGTTTTGGTGGACAAAAATTTATTTATTCACAAGTTGAAAAAGTAAAAACAATAAAAAGAATGATAGGTGATAGGCCAATTCACATAGAAATAGACGGTGGAATAACACCTAAAACAGCACCGATTATGGTTGCAGCAGGGGCGGATATACTTGTTGCAGGATCAAGTGTATTTAATGGTGGTTCTGTTGAAAATCCCGAAATTTATGGAAGAAATATTAACTTAATAAAAGAATCTGTTACCACCAACTTATAAGAAAACTATTTGCTCATCAGATTAAGTAAAAATTATTTAATACATATAAATTTACGAAATAGATATGAATATTAAGCAAAAAAATATAATTTTTCCAAAAATATCATCTCTTGGAGACAAAGCATTAATTGTTGAATTTGGGGATCATTTTGATGTCAATTTAAATAAAAAAGCTTTAGCTTTGGATTTTATATTAAATGAAGCTTTACCATACGGCATCACAGAAACTGCACCAACATTGATTAGTTTGATGGTGCGTTTTAATCCAATGAAAATAACTTACAAAAGTGTAAGGGAAAAAATATTATTCTTACTAGAAGGTGATTTAGATGTCTCCACAAATAAGGGACGTTTATTCGTAATACCTGCTGTTTA
>ENA-OSJC01000300-OSJC01000300.1-marine-metagenome-genome-assembly--contig:-NODE-300-length-50361-cov-7.570917_pt1 | contig 50361 bp, 52 predicted proteins | sample MGYA00237885_ERZ534234 | MGnify/ENA primary metagenome ERZ534234 (study PRJEB26413, sample SAMN06343907) | marine metagenome | isolation source: coastal waters | place: Atlantic Ocean: West Antarctic... | reverse complement strand
CTTAAAGAAAAATAAATAATTATGGCTTATATTCAGGTAGACTCTCCATTTTTAAAAAAGAAAAAAAGCGCAGCTAGAACTGAACGAAAAGAATTTAGACAAGAAAGAAGAGCTAATAGAAAAGCTGAAAAAGGAAAACCTATTTCACGTAAAAAATCTGAAGGTAATTTTGCTAAAGTAAAACCTGGTACTGGCTCAGGTAAAGCAGCCGGAGGCGGTATGACCGAAAAAGGGGTTAAGGAATATAAAAGAGCAAATCCTGGAAGTAAATTGCAAACTGCTGTTACTAAGCCACCGTCAGAATTAAAACCAGGTAGTAAAGCTGCTGGGCGTAGAAAATCTTTTTGCGCTAGATCTAGAAGTTGGAAATCAGAAAGAGGTAAAGCTGCTAGAAGAAAATGGAACTGTTAACAAATAAATGAATATAAACCAATAATTATGAATTACAAAACACCAATGCAAAACCAAAACAAAGGTTACGGAGGAGAGTCTGCCAAACAGGAAAGATCGAACCTATTAACTATGAATCCTTTATCAAAGCACATGTCAACACCTATGCAAATGGGAGGATCTAAAATGAAAGGATCAGCTATGATGATGAAAGGAGCTATGAAAGGAAAAGGAGCACCTATTAAAAAGACCGAAAAAAAAGTAATGCAAGATTATTCTAGAAACGCTATTGCTGATTATAAAGCGGGAGACACAAAAGCCGCTAATTATGAAAAAAAGAAAGCACTAGAAGTAGGTGCTGGAGAAGGTAAATAATAAAACAGTCGAGTCTGTAATAAAACTCAAAGCCAAACACTAACACTAACACTAACTTAAACAAAACAAAAAAATGGCACAATTTTTAAAAGTACCAACAACTTCTGCAGCAGGAGTAGTTGGAGAAACATTAATTCCAATTAGTCACATCGGAGGAATGGTAGCAACAAGTGCTGGAGCTGGAGCAGCAGGTCTAACAACTGTAGTAATTACAACTGACACTAGTGCAACTTCATTGTACACTGTTATTTTACCTGCACCTATAGTAGCGCCTGCAACAGCTGCTACAAGAATAGCAGATGCATTAGCTTCATTCAATGCAGCTTTAACAGCTAATCCAGGAGGAGTAGTATCTACGGTAGTACCACCTTTAACAACTGCACAAAATCCAGTTGCTCAGTCAGGAGGACAAGGGCGTCAGCCTATTGTTACTCCAGCTGTTTTTAGTAGATTTAGATCAGCTATCTTTACACCTTAATTAAACTAATTAATCTTGCGAGTGTAATATCTCGCAGGATTTTTTTTAAAACAATTTATGGCTTTTAAACTAAACACACCACCTTATAATTGCGATAACACTCCTATTTACAATGTAGATATGGAAGATGGGGTTTTAGGTAAAGCTAATAATAATGGAACTATAATTTTAAACAAAGATTTAGATCCAAAGAAAAAAGAAAGTGTCATAGCACACGAAAAAATACATATTGACCAAATGAAACGTGGTGATTTAGATTACGATAATCAAAACGTTTATTGGAAAGGTAAAAAATACTCACGAAAACAAATGCAAGAAGGGGCTAAAAATTTACCTTGGGAAGCAGAAGCATATAAAAACGCATAAAATTATGTCATTTAAAATTAACAATCCGTTAAGATACACTGATCCTGGTAAAAAATTACCAAAAAATCCTTATCCAGGTAATACAACTGCTGGGTTAGAAAGCGTACAGTCTTTTAAGATACCAGCTTTTTTAGGTATAGAAAATACTCTTAAAAAAGACAAAGCTACAGTTGAAAGATTTGGTCACAACCCTAGACTTTCTGCAGACGCTAAGAAAAGAATAAATACTTTTAATTCAGCATCTAAAAAAGCGCCTGTAACTCCATATAAAGCTGGAGGTGGTGTTACTAGAAACGATTCTAGCAGTTCAAGTGTACCTGGATTTCAACCTCCAGCAAAAACTAAGAAAACCAAAAGTGCTGATGAAGAATCTAGAAGAGATTTTACTAGCAACTTAAAGAATCAAAAAACAAAAGAAAAAACAAAAAAAGATCTAACACCAGAAAATAATAAAACAACTACAAAAACTACAACTGCTAAACGTACTACTTATAATAACAAAAATTTAGGTAAACAAGATCAGTTTATTGAAAAAGATAAAAACAAACAAGAATTTGTTCCTTCTGCTAAAAAAACTAATGTAAAAAAAGAAACTCCTAAGGATAATTCTAGAAAAGCTATAAGAAAAAGAAAAACTGCAGATAAAGCAGCAGGTGTATCTAAATCACAGATGAGAGCTAATAAAGCCAAATCTAAATCTGAAGCTTTTATGGCAAAAGCTAAAGCTTCAAAAGATCCTTCAATGAGAGCTCAGTTAAAACGTAAGTCAGATAGATTAGCTAAAAGAGCTGAGCGTAAAGGCGGTTCTCCAGCTAAAGCTGTAGGTGATCCAAAAGATCCAAAGAAAAAATACGGTAAAGTAACTGTTAAAAAAGAAAAGAAAGGTAATACAACTACAATAACAGCAACTAGACCCTATTCTACAACCAAAGGTAAAAAGACTTACAAACAATTTGAAAAAGAAGGCGGAAATGTAGCAGCAGCTAAAAAATTCAATAAAGGTTCCGATACGAAAAGCATTACTGTTGTTGATAAAAAACAGATTGGTGCAAAGAAATTAAGCGCAACACCAAAACCAAAAATATCATCCGCAAAGCCATCTGTTGATAAAGATTATGGTAGTTTTACATTTGGATCAAATGCCCGTAATATGAAATCTGGTGGCCACAGCACATATGGAAGAACAGCAGCTGGCAAAACAACTAAGCATAGTCAGTCGTATACGGAATCTCCAAAAAAACCTATGTCAGGTAAAGATAATATAGCTAAGTCTAGAAAAATAACAGCAAGAGAGAATCAGCTCATGAAATCGGATTTATATAACCAAAAATATCATCCTATGAAGAATAAAAAGGAGTTTGATACACATTTGGGAAATATAGAGAAGTTTGAGAAAAGAAAAAACGACAAAAAGTTTGCTAATAAAAAAATAACAGACAAACGTAGTATTGAGTTGAACGCAAAAAAAGATGCGTTAAAAGCAAGACAAGACGCTACACGGGCTAAACGAGCCAAAAATAAAAAATAGTGAAAAAGATATTAGAATTTTTTAGTACAAAAGTCTTCAAACAAGTTGGTGATGTGGTTGACAACCTATTCACCAGCGAAGAAGAACGACTAGATGCTAGGAATAAGATATTTAAAGTATTACAAGATGCTCAGTTAGAACTACAAAGAATGCAAACTGAGATTATAGTAGCTGAAGCTAAAGGTAATTGGTTACAAAGAAGCTGGAGACCAGTGCTAATGCTTTCGTTTGGTTTCATAATAATATATACAAAATTCATATCACAATTATCTACACATTTAATAACACCTGTTTTAGAACCTGAGTTCTGGAGCTTACTAGAAATAGGTATTGGTGGTTATGTTATAGGTAGAAGTGGAGAAAAAATCGTGGACAAATTAGGGCCGCTATTCAATAAAAATAAATAAAAAAATAAATATGGGACAATTTGGTAATCAACCTGATTTTGCAACTTTTGATATTAAAGTTATTACCGCAGCAAACGGTTTTATAAGCGACACACCTAGTTTTGCTAGTTTTTTAAATGGAGCTGTTATATACATAGGAGATAATGAAACCACCGGTAAAGACTTAAATATTATACCGGCCGGAACTGTTGGTGTTCAAGGCGTAGTGTCTTCTACATCATTAATATCGGGAGGTAGCGGTTATACGGCAGGGGTTGGTCAAGCGACTATTCCAGCTAGCGGTTTAGGTACTGGGCTTACCGTAACTACAGCAGTAACAGGTAACGTTATAACATCTATCACTATTGTAGCCGCTGGTACAGGTTATAGACAAGGTGATGTAGTAACTGTAGCTGGTGGGTTAAATGGACAGTTTAGAATAAACGTAACAGACTCACTTCCGGTACTTGCCGATGGGGTAGTATTTAAAGGATTAGGAACTGGAGGATTTTTGCCGGTAACCGTAGACTATGTATTAGCTACATCAACTACCGTTAGCTCTTTAATATCAGCTAGATAATATGGCAATGGGTCTGAGTATCGGTAATGGTATACCGAGTGGAGCATTAAACTCTAATAGGGCATCATCGCTAATACCGGGATTAATAGCAAAATTATGCGCAAGGTCTACGTATTGTGAAAACAAGACATGTACTACCGCTACACTTCAAAACCTAGAAAACTGTAAATCATAATGAGTAATTTACTTAAGGATGCTTCAATATTACTAACTCCGACTGGATACGATAACGGCAGCATGAATGCTATAAAGCCAACTAACGGAGATGGGGATTTTACTTTTGTTCGAGGTTCAGCAGCTACTCGTGTAAATGCACAAGGTTTAGTTGAAGAAGTAACAGACACTAATCTACCTAGAATAAACTACGAGGGTTTTAGCTATGATGGTAATGGTGATATTATTCCTAATAGTGGATGTGGCTCGTGGCTTTTAGAACGTCAGTCAACAAACTTATTTGTACGTTCTAATGGACTTACTAGTAGTGGTTTTTGGCCTAGAAACTCATCACTAATTGCAACAGTAAATGCCACAATATCACCTGATGGTACTTTAAACGCAGCTAGATTCGTAAATGCAGGTGGTGGTAATAGGTTAGGGCAAGAGGTTGCTTTAACAAGTGGATTAACTTACGCTTTTTCTTTCTATATGAAAAATAATGGAGGTAACGCAAGTCTAGAAACGGCGTTTGATGGGCAATCTGCTTCTCAATCATACACCATAACTAACGATTGGGTTAGATATGAGTTTACTTTTACTGCGACATCTACAGAGACATCTCAAATTAGACTTTTTAATGGTGAGTCAGATATAGATTTATTTGCTTTTGGAACTCAATTAGAAAACCAATCATACGCAACATCTTACATCCCAACTGAAGGAGCTACAAGCACACGTAATCAAGATATAGCAACAGATAGTGGTAACGCTACTTTGATAAATTCAATCGAAGGAACACTATATGCAGAGATGTCAGCTTTGGTAAAGGAAAATGGACAGAAAATTTTAAGTATAAGCGATGGTACATCTAGTAATACCGTAAAACTTGGTATTGCAGGGAATAACGCTGGTCTAAAATTTTTTGCAGACATTAGAGTAGGTGGTGTTACTCAAGCCTTTTTAAATGAAAATTTTGGAGATGTTGCGCCAACTTTTAAAAAGTGTGCTATAAAATACAAAGAAAATGATTTTGCTTTATGGGTAGATGGAGTTGAGGTTGCAACAGATACAAGTGGTAGTACTTTTTCCGCAAATACTTTAAATGTTTTAAAATTTACAAGGGGAGATGCTGGTCAAAATTTTTTTGGCAAAAACAAAGCACTAGCAGTCTACAAAGAAGCATTAACAGATGTTGAATTACAATGTTTAACAACTCCATAAAATGAATATATACAAAACAATATTTGACACAGAGCAAGAAGGTAAAGATGTTTTAATACAAAAGAACATTTGGCAAGAGGTAACAGAAGAGGGTGTGACATCTATGCAATATACAAACGGCACACTCGCAGTTGTATACATCGGAAAGGTTGTAGAAACACCTGGCACTTATGATCCTGATGGACACGAGATAACGCCACCTGTTTTCTATCCTGGTGTAGCCTACGACATCATGAGTCCAGAAACTTATGACTTCGGAATTAACGAGGTTTACCCTGGGGATGCTTCAGCTCATCAGTTTTATGGATTTGAAAGAAACACAGAAGTTCCTCGTCCTTAAAAAAATACATTAACTTTGTTCATATAGTTTTAAATGAATTACAAATACAAAGATGTTTAATAAAATGAATTTATCGGACTTGAAAATATATCTACTAAACAGCGTTGCATTAGTTGCTTCATTTAGCGAAATGGAGGAATTACTTAAAATAATATTATTGATAGGTTCTATAATATACACGGCACAAAGAATTTATTCCAACTACCAAGAAACCAAGAATAAATAATAATTATGAAGATTGTAGTTATTCAGAGGTTTTCTAGTGACGAATGTGAGACACTAGGAACAGCAACCTTGTTAGACGAAAACTTAAACCCAATATTTGCTGCTATGAGTTTGGAGCGTGGGTGGTTGGATAACAAACCAAATGAGTCATGTGTACCAGAGGGTGAATACAAGTGCGTGTTGGAGTACTCTCCAAGGTTTAATAAAGACTTGTGGGAACTAAAAGATGTTCCTGGAAGGTCAGAGTGCAAGTTTCATGCAAGTAATTTTTGGGATCAATTGAATGGATGTATTGCTTTAGGTTATACTGCAGAAAATATAGGAGAAGACTACAGGTTAGATGTAACCAATAGTCGTGTTACTATGGATACATTTGAAAGGCTATTGAAGGATGAAAAAGAAATAAGCGTTATAATAGAACAGGCATGAAAAAAATATTAGAATTTTTTAGTACTAAAGTTTTTAATCAGGTGGGTGATGTTGTTGATAGTCTTTTTACTAGCGAAGAAGAAAGACTAAATGCTAGAAATAAAATTTTTAAAGTTCTTCAAGATGCTCAGTTAGAATTGCAAAAAATGCAAACCGAAATTATATTGGCTGAAGCTAAAGGTAATTGGTTACAAAGAAGTTGGAGACCGATATTAATGCTTTCATTTGGCTTTATAATAATATACACAAAATTTATATCACAGTTATCTATACATTTAATAACACCTGTTTTAGAGCCTGAATTCTGGGAACTTTTAGAAATAGGTATTGGTGGTTATGTCATAGGAAGGAGTGGCGAAAAAATAGTTGACAAACTAGGTCCTTTATTTAATAAAGATAAAAAATAGTATCTTTGATACATTAAAACATTAGCTATGCCGAAAATTAGTACATACACAACAGTAACACCACAAGGAGATGATAAAATAATTGTTAGTCAGACTAGTGGTACGCCAACAGACGTAACAAAGAATGTTACTGTAGATGGGTTAAAAACTTTTATAAAAGGAATATTTCCATTTTTATTTAATACAACTTCATTAACTGGTATTCAATCTACAGGTAATACAGCAAGTGGTACTAATTCTATAGCAATGGGAGCAAGCACAGCCGCAAGCAATACTAATTCTACAGCTATGGGAGATAGCACAGAAGCAAGTGGAGGTTCTTCTACAGCAATGGGGGGAAGAACAATAGCAAGTGGAACTACTTCTACAGCAATGGGAGAAAGCACAACAGCAAGTGGAACTTATTCTACAGCTATGGGATATAGAACAACCGCAAGTGGAGAATCTTCTACAGCAATGGGAGATGACACAACAGCAAGTGCTGATTATTCTACAGTAATGGGAAGAAATACAACAGCAAGTGGAATTAATTCTACAGCGATGGGAAGTTACACAACAGCAAGTGGAATTTCTTCTACAGCAATGGGACAATCTAACGTTGCAAGTGGAAATACTTCTACAGCGATGGGAAGTGACACAACAGCAAGTGGAATTTCTTCTACAGCAATGGGATTTAACACAATAGCAAGTGGAGTACGTTCTACAGCAATGGGAGATGACACAGAAGCAAGTGGAAGTTATTCTACGGCAATGGGAGATAACACAACAGCGTTTGGATATGCTTCTACAGCAATGGGAGAATTAAATGTTCTTAATACTGGCGACAACGCAACTACTTACGATGCAACTAACACAGCTTTCTCTATAGGTAACGGTACGTCTGAAGGATCAAGGTCAGATGCGTTTAGTGTTTTATTCAATGGTACTACAACTATAGCGGGTAGCGTAACCTCTGAGTCATTAAATGTACCAGCTCTAAATACAGCCCCAGCATCTGCTACAGCCGCAGGTACTTTAGGGTCAATAAGATTTACAGCGGATCACATTTATGTATGTGTAGCAACAAACACATGGAAAAGAGTAGCTATAGGAACCTTTTAATTAAATAATTATATTAAATTAAATTAAATTAAATGAATGATATTCGCAAGATAGCGGTAGGTCCTGATTATAAATCAGGGGCTATGCATTACGTTGTTGGTCAAGAAATTTTAAAGTCAACATACACTGTACATCATATTAGATATGATGAGTCTTCAGATTCTTTTAAAATATGGATTCAATCTATTTTTACTAAAGAAATTGTTATGTGGAAGCAGTTTGTAAGTATGCCTGTTTCAGTCGAATATAATATTAACTTCTAATGAAATCACCTTACTTATTTATAACAAAGCCTTTAGATAGCAAGAGATACAATAACACTAAAAAAATTGGTGGTGTTGATTTTATAACGAGCACATCCGAAGAAAACCATATGGCTTCTAACAGGGTTGCTGAGGTTATTGCAACACCTATTGTTTACAAAGGTCCAATAAAACCAGGGGATAAACTATTAGTTCATCATAATGTTTTTAAGTTTTATAATGACATGCAGGGCAGGCGTAAGAGTGGTCGAAGTTTTTTTATGGATGACTTATTTTTTGTTGAGCCTGATCAGTTTTATATGTACCATGATGGTAATAAATGGAACACTAACGGAAGGTATTGTTTTACAAAGCCAGTGGCAACTGAAGATTACTACATGCACAAAAACACCAATGAGGAACCGCTGGTTGGAGAAATAAGATACAGTAATGAATACCTTGTTTCACAAGATATAAACCCAGGTGATAAAGTATGTTTTAAACCTGAAAGTGAGTACGAGTTTGAAGTGGACGGTGAAAAGCTTTACAGAATGTTTGATCATCAAATTACAATTAAATTATGAATGACAAGCCCAAACGAAAAAAAAGACCAAGAATAAAATATAATCCTAATGGCACTAGACCCAAAAACTTTAAAGAAGAATATTATTCAGGCAGGGATGAAAGCCGTGGAACAACTAATCAAGGTAGCTAAAGAGGATATCATAAAGTATGGTGAGGGAGAGGATGAACTTGCTGCTGATAGGTTAAAGAACGCAGCAGCAACAAAAAAGTTAGCTATATTTGATGCATTTGATATACTAACCAGAATAGAAAATGAAAAAAACTTAATGGAAATCGAGGAGCGAGGTCCAAGTAAATTAGACACAAAACAAGGATTTGCAGAAAGAAGGTCTTCATAGTTTATATACACTACTAAAGGATTACATTCCTAAAAAAATAGTCACGACTAAAAACAGAAATAAGTCTTGGCAGTATGGGTACAATGAAAAGTATGATGTTGTTGTTATTTCAAAAACAGGTGAGGTTGGAGAAGTTTACGATATAAACGGATTACGTATTGCATTACCAAAGGCTCCTGAGTATATTGAAAAAAATAAAAACAAGTGGGGCAGAACAGTTTTGCCTAAAATTTTAGATAAAATTCAGTCTATATTCCAATGGAATGAAATGCCAAATACTTTTAAGGCGAAGTGGGTTGAATACATAGAGGATGAGTTTGATAAAAGAGATCAAGGTTTTTGGTTTGTAAATAACAAAAAGCCAACATATATAACTGGGTCTCAGTATATGTACCTTCAATGGACAAAGATTGATGTAGGATACCCTGACTTCAGAGAGGCTAACAGAGTTTTTTATATTTTCTGGGAGGCTTGTAAGGCAGACCCTAGGTCTTTTGGAATGATATATTTAAAGATTAGGCGTTCTGGGTTTTCTTATATGGCTTCGGAAGAGTGTGCAAATATAGGAACCATATCTAAAAATTCTCGTATAGGTATTTTATCTAAAACAGGTCCAGATGCAAAGAAAATGTTTACCGATAAGGTTGTACCAATTGTAAGAAACTATCCATTCTTTTTTAAACCCGTACAGGATGGTATGGATAAACCTAAAACAGAATTAGCTTTTAGGGTTCCTGCATCTAAGATTACAAAAAAGAATATGTATGAGATAGATGACAATGTGATGGAGGGTCTTGACACTACCATTGACTGGAAGAATACAGATGACAACTCATATGATGGTGAGAAACTACTACTACTAGCTCATGATGAGAGTGGTAAATGGCTTAAGCCAAACAATATACAAAATAATTATCGTGTTACTAAAACTTGTTTAAGGCTAGGTAAAAGAATTATTGGTAAGTGTATGATGGGGTCAACATCAAATGCGTTAAGCAAGGGTGGGGAGGAATTTAAGAAACTATATAACGACTCAAGCACTAAAAACAGAAGTGCAAACGGTCAAACAAAATCGGGTCTTTACTCCTTGTTTATTCCAATGGAATGGAACTTTGAGGGCTATATTGACGAGTATGGTATGCCAATGGATAATGTAGTAGAATACTGGCAAAATGAGGTTGACTCTTTAAAAAATGATGCGGACGCATTAAACGAATTCTATAGACAATTTCCTAGAACAGAGTCTCATGCGTTTAGGGACGAGAGCAAGCAGTCTTTGTTTAACCTTACCAAAATATATCAACAGATAGATTATAACGACTCTTTAATAAAAGAGCACCACCTAACAAGGGGATCATTTTCTTGGAAGAATGGAATAAAAGACACTGAGGTTATCTGGACTCCTAACAATAGGGGTAGATTTTTATTGGGATGGATTCCTAAAAAAACTTTACAAAATAGAAAAATTAAAAAAAACGGAATATTTTATCCTGCAAACGAACATTTGGGTGCGTTTGGTTGTGACAGTTATGATATATCAGGAACAGTTGGTGGGGGTGCTTCTAACGGAGCTTTGCATGGGCTTACTAGTTATCACATGGATGACGCACCAGTCAATCAGTTTTTTTTAGAATATGTTGCCAGACCACAGACTGCAGAAATATTTTTTGAGGATGTCTTAATGGCATGTGTATTTTATGGTATGCCTATATTAGTAGAAAACAATAAGCCAAGGCTTTTGTATCACTTTAAAAATAGGGGGTACAGAGGCTATAGTATCAATCGCCCTGATAAACTTAAAAACAAGCTCTCTAAGACAGAGAAAGAACTTGGGGGTATACCTAACTCGAGTGAGTCAGTAAAGCAAGCTCACGCAGCCGCTATTGAGTCTTATATTGAAACGTATGTAGGTTTAATAGGTTCCGATGAGATGGGATATATGCCATTTGGGAGTACGTTAGAAGACTGGGCTAAGTTTGACATCAGCAACAGAACCAAGTTTGATGCGTCAATTAGCTCTGGTTTGGCTATCATGGCTTGTCAAAAACACTTGTATCAGCCTGTAAAAAAAGAATCAAAAATTATAGTTAACTTTGCTAGATACAGGAATAAAGGAAATTGTAGTGAAATAATTAGATAAATGAAAGACGTAAAAATAAATATCTCGTCAGTTGGTTTTCCAAGTCAGTTTGTTTCTGATTCAAAAAAAGCTTCTGATGAATTTGGCTTACAGATAGGTCAGGCTATTCAATACGAATGGTTTAAGGGTGATGGAAGTCGATGTAGGTATTACAATCAATGGAGAGATTTTTCTAGATTAAGACTTTACGCAAGAGGTGAGCAGTCGGTTGCAAAATATAAAAACGAGCTTGCGGTAGATGGTGATCTAAGTTATTTAAATTTAGACTGGACTCCTGTCCCTATTATTCCAAAGTTTGTTGACGTTGTCGTTAACGGAATGAATGACAGGTTGTTTGATGTAAAAGTGTATGCTGAAGATGCAATGTCTCAGTCTCAAAGAAGTAAGTATCAGGATATGATACAGGGTCAATCAGCAGCGAAAGATATACTGCAGATTATTGAAAAAGAAACAGGTGCTGATCCGTTTATTATGAACCCCGATGATCTTCCTAAAACAGATGAAGAGCTAAACCTTTACATGCAGCTTAAGTACAAGCCAGCAATAGAGATTGCTGAGGAAGAGGCTATTAATACTGTGTTTGCTGAAAACCATTACAACGACGCAAGAAAAAGAATTGATTACGATTTAACTGTTCTAGGTATAGGGTGTGCAAAGCATGAATTTTTACCAGGCGCAGGTGTTGAAGTAAAGTATGTAGACCCTGCAAATATTGTTTACAGTTACACTGAAGATCCTCAATTTAAAGATTGTTTCTATTGGGGTGAAATTAAAACACTGCCAATTACTGAGTTAATGAAAATTGATCAGTCTCTAACAAACGAGGACTTAGAAGAAATATCTAAATACTCTCAAAGTTGGTACGACTATTACAATGTAGCTCAGTTTTATGAGAATGATATTTTTTACAAAGACACAGTTACCCTTATGTATTTTAACTATAAGACCACAAAAAAAGTGGTGTATAAAAAAAAGATACTAGAAAACGGTGGGACAAAGGTTATTGAAAAAGATGACCAGTTTAATCCTCCTGTTGAGATGATGGAAGAGGGTCGTTTTGAAAAAATGGAAAAAACCATTGACGTTTGGTACGAGGGTATTATGGTTATGGGTACAAATATTTTACTAAAGTGGGAGCTTGCTGAGAATATGGTTAGACCAAAGTCTGCCCAGCAACACGCACTTCCAAATTATGTGGCTACAGCTCCAAGGATGTATAAGGGCGCTATAGAATCTTTAACTAGACGTATGATTCCATTTGCGGATTTAATTCAAATTACTCATTTAAAATTACAGCAAGTTATTTCTAGGGTTGTTCCAGACGGTGTATACATTGATGCTGATGGGTTAAATGAGGTAGACCTTGGTACAGGAAACGCTTATAACCCAGAGGATGCTTTAAGGCTATACTTTCAAACAGGTTCTGTTATTGGTAGAAGCTATACACAGGATGGCGAGTACAATCAAGGAAAGGTTCCAATCAAAGAACTTCAATCAAGTTCAGGTGCTAGTAAAACACAAATGCTTATTGCAAACTACAACCATTACTTAGGAATGATTAGGCAAGTTACAGGACTAAATGAGGCGAGAGATGCATCAACTCCTGATCCTAATTCTTTAGTTGGACTACAAAAGTTAGCTGCACTAAACTCAAACGTGGCTACCAGGCACATACTAGAGGGCTCTTTATATATTTATAGAACTCTAGCCGAAGCAATAACATATAGAATTGCAGATATATTACAGTATGCGGATTTTAAGGATGACTTTGTTAACTCTATTGGTAAATACAATGTTAGTATTTTAGATGAAATAAAAGATTTATATATATATGACTTTGGAATATTTATTGAGATAGCTCCAGACGAGGAACAAAAAGCACAGTTAGAACAAAACATACAGATGGCTTTATCTAAGGGTGACATAAACTTAGAGGACGCTATTGATATTAGGGAAATAAAAAACATTAAGTTAGCTAATCAGTTGCTTAAAGTAAAACGTAAAGCACTCCAGGAACAGAAACAACAGCAGGCAATGCAAATTCAAGCAATGCAGGCACAGCAAGCGTTAAAGTCTCAGGAGATGAGTGCACAGCTTGTGGTTCAGCAGCAGCAAGCTGAAATACAAGGTAAGATGCAATTAAAGCAGGCAGAGATAGCGTTTGAGATTGAGAAACAAAATAATGAGGCGGTATTAAAGAGCAAGCTAATGCAGGAAGAGTTTAACTATAACATACAGTTAAGGGGCTTAGATTCTGAATCATTATCTCAAAGAGAAGATCAAAGAGAGGGTGCTAAATCTAAAAGAATTAGTCAAGCAAATACAGAACAATCAAAACTAATACAGCAAAGAAAAAATAATTTACCACCAGTAAATTTTGAGTCTAACGAGGATAGCTTAGATGGGTTTGATCTTTCTGAGTTTTCTCCAAGGTAGGGCTTAAAAACACTATTATTTTTTTCTTACATTTGTAGTAATTAAATTTAATCATATGGCATTCACAGTAAAAGAAGTAACAGTAGGGGAAGAAAAATCAGTTCAAGAGGTTGAACAAGTGCTTTTAGATAAGCACGAAGTTGAATTAAACAATGAACCAAAGGCAGATTTAAAATTAGAAGAGCCATCTGAATTAAAAGAAGAAGACGTTCTTTCATATATTGGAAAAAGATATAACAAAGAAATTAATTCATTCGATGAGTTAATGAGTGAGCGAGAAACTCAGGAAGAATTGCCTGATGATGTTGCTGCTTACTTTAAATATAAAAAAGATACAGGCAGAGGTATTCAAGATTTTGTAGAGTTACAAAAAAACTTTGATGAATCAAACCCTGATTCTTTACTTAAGGATTACTTAGTTGCGACTGAGGATGGTCTTGACGAGGAGGATATAGACACCCTAATGGATGACTATTCTTTTGATGAAGACTTAGACGACGAGTCTGACATAAAGAAAATTAAGTTAAAGAAGAAAAAAGCTATTGCTAAAGCCAAAGATTATTTCAAAGGAATGCAGGAGAAGTACAAGCAACCACTTGAGTCAAGGGGAACGCAATCTTCAAATGTATCTGACGAAGACATGGATGGTTATAAGCAGTATATCGCAGATGCAAAATCTTATGATGAAGAGACTGCAAGAAAAAAAGAGTTTTACAACTCTAAAACGTTAGAGGTATTTACGCCTGAGTTCAAAGGTTTTGAATTTAATGTAGGTGAAGAGACACTAACATTTTCTCCGTCTAGTTTAGAAGACTTAAAAAGTAATGCATTGAATCCTGGTGGATGGGCAACCAAATACTTAGATGATGACGGTCTTTTAAAAGATTCTAAAGGTTTTCATAGGAGTGTAGCGATTGCACAGAATCCTGAAAAATTTGCTGCGTTCTTTTATGAACAAGGTAAATCTAATGCTACAGAGGATGTTATGCGTAAGACAAAGAATATTAACATGTCAGAACGTAGGTCACCTGAAGTATCTAGCAAGGGAGGAACACAGTTTAAGTCTTTAAATACCGATAGTGGGAAGGGGCTTAAAATAAGAAGTATAAAAAGAAAATAATTAATTAAAAAAATAGTAAAATTATGGCAGGATCAGTACAGACTACGCCAGGTTTTGACTTGCAACCAAGTTCGCATCAAACACCTTTGGCATCAAATTATATAACTGACTTCAGTTTTTTAAGTCAGTACTTACCAGACACATACGAAAAAGAATTCGAGCGTTATGGTAACAGAACAATCTCCTCATTCATTAGAATGGTTGGAGCAGAAATGCCTTCTAACTCTGACCTTATCAAATGGGCAGAGCAGGGAAGACTACACACTAAATATGTAAATTGTGGAACTGTAGCAGTAGCAGCTGGAGGAGAAGCAATTTTTCAAGTAAACGATGTACTAAACCCAGCAGGGTCAACAGCACAACCTGGTTCAGGAGCAGTTGTTCAGGTAGCAATTAGAGTAGGACAAACGGTTGTTGTTGTAAACAATGATGGTTCAGGAGAGTTTAAGGCTATTGTTACATTAGTAAACGTTGCAAACAGCCAGGTAACACTTGCATTTTATGATGCAGCAGGTTACACAGGTGGTTCAGGAGTAGGAAATGCTGATGCAAGTATTTTCATTTATGGTTCTGAATTTAGAAAAGGAACAAATGGAATGCAAGGTTCTTTAGAGGCTGATGACTTTATCTTTGAAAATTCACCAATTATCATAAAAGATAAGTATGCGGTATCAGGTTCTGATATGGCTCAAATCGGATGGATTGAGGTAACTACAGAAAATGGTGCTTCAGGTTACCTATGGTACTTGAAGTCTGAGCACGAAACAAGATTGCGTTTTGATGACTACCTAGAGACTGCAATGATTGAAGCTGTTCCTGCTGAAGCTGGATCAGGTGTTTTAGCACAAACGACTTCTACTCAAGTTGGTAACAAAGGTTCTGAGGGTGTATTCTATGTAGTACAAAATAGAGGTAATGTATGGTCAGGTGGAAATCCTAATGCATTAGCAGACTTTGATTCTATTATATCTAGATTAGATAAGCAGGGTTCTATTGAGGAAAATGTTATTTTCTTAAACAGAGACTTTGGCTTTGACATTGACGATATGTTAGCTGCTCAAAACTCTTACGGTGCGGGTGGAACTTCATACGGTCTTTTTGACAATGATGAGGAGATGGCTCTTAACTTAGGATTCACAGGATTCCGTAGAGGTTATGACTTTTACAAGTCTGACTGGAAGTACTTAAACGACCCAACCATGCGTGGTGGTGTTGATGGTACAGGAAGTATTAATGGATTGTTAGTTCCTGCAGGTTCTACAACTGTTTACGACCAGATCCTTGGGAAGAATGCTAAGAGACCTTTCTTACACGTAAGGTACAGAGCTTCAGAAACTGAAGACAGACGTTATAAGACTTGGATTACTGGTTCTGCTGGTGGTGCAAAAACATCTGACTTGGATGCAATGGAGGTAAACTTCTTAAGTGAAAGAGCTGTATGTACTTTAGGTGCAAACAACTTCTTTATCTTCCAAGACTAAGAATATTAAACAAAAGAAAAGGGAGCCTCTTAGGGGCTCCTTTTTTAAAGTATTAAATTAAATTTTATCTAATGAAAACTAAAGTACAAAGAGTAGACAAGATCTACAAGTTAACAAGGAACGCAGCACCTTTATCTTTAATGCTTGCAACAAGACACACAAGAAGGTTTCCACTTCTTTGGTTTGACCCAGAAACAGAAGTAAACAGAGAATTACGTTACGCACGTAATCAAAAATCACCATTTGTAGATGAGCAGGATGGAAACGCAATTATAGAACCAGTTATTTTTGAAGATGGTTTTCTAAGGGTTTCTAAGTCCAATCAAGTTTTACAAAAATTTTTAGAGGTACACCCACACAACGGAATAAAGTTTCAAGAGCTTGATAAATCTAAAGACGCACAAGACGTTGTTGAAAATATTAATATAGAGATTGATGCAATGATAGAGGCACGTTCTTTATCGCTACCACAGTTGGAGTCATTAACAAGGGTTTTGTTCTCTAAAGATCCATCTACTATAACCACGGATGAGATGAAGAGAGATATTTTAGTTTATGCTAAAAGAGAACCAATAGAGTTTATGTCTCTTGTAAACGACCCTGTACTGAAGCTTCAATCTACTGTACATAAGCTTCTTGAGGTGGGTCTTATAAAATACAGAAACAAAAACAAGGAAGTTTTCTTTAACACCAAAACTAATAAGACAAGGCTTTGCACAATACCATATGGCGAGGACCCTATTTATATTGTGTCATCATTTTTTCAATCTGATGATGGGATAGAGTCTTTAAAACATTTAGAAAAAATGTTGGATAATTAATTTATTTATTTATATTTGCACTATAAATGACTTTTTTAGGGGATAAGTTATTTTCATGTTAGAGGCTTTAGAAATAAGGTCTCTTTTTTTGTTTATATTTGTTCTTTATTAACCCATTAAAATTTTTTATAAAATGGAAAAATTTCTTAAAGTTACAAACGCTCCTATTACTAATGAATTAATTAGTCTTAACGGAGTAAAATCAATCGGTACAGCTACTGCAACTGCAACAACAGTTGTCATAACGTACATGGACGGAACTGCTACTACAGTAACAACTGCTGCACAAGTTGCTCATGATGTTTATTCAGCTATATTAGATGCTACTGAGTCAGCATTAGTTACAAGTTGGACAAGACCAATGTTTTCTGTAAAATTACCTAAAGCTGTAACAGGTATTGTAAATGCTTAATTAGTTTAAGTATACCAGTAAATAAAGAGAGGTCTACAAAAAAGTAAGCCTCTTTTTTTTTTGATTATCTTTGTGTAAATAATAGTCAGGATGATAAACGATATTAGAAATACAGTTTTAGCTGTATTAAATAAAAACAACTACGGATACATCTCTCCACAAGATTTTAATCTATATGCACAACAGGCTCAGATGGATTTGTTTGAGGACTACTTTTACGCATATAACTACCAAGTAAACAAAGAAAACCAAAGGTCTTCAGGTACAGGATATGCAGATATAAAGAAAGGATATGTTGAGGTTATTGATTTCTTTTCGGTAACATTAAACTTAAATCAGAATGGTACTTTAAAAGATAGTTTTTTGTTACCATCCATTGCTACTACAGGATCTGATTATTACTTAATAAATAAAATATATATAGGTGGAACAGAGTTGGAAAGGATTGAGCAAAGTAAAATTTTATTATTAAACAGCTCTCCATTAACAGCACCATCTACAATGTTTCCTGCTTATACTACGGAAGGGAATATTGCAACAGTGTACCCATTAGCTGTCGTAGCACCAACAGTTGCTTGTCAGTACATAAGATACCCCAAGGCTCCTAAGTGGACATATGTAGACTTAGGGAACAATAGCGAACCTGTTTTTGATCAAACTCAGTCTGATTATCAGGACTTTGAGTTGTTTGCAGATGATGCCACCGACTTAACAATGAAAATACTACAGTACGCAGGGGTTTCAATAAGAGAGGCATCTGTTGTACAATACGCAGGGGCTGTAGAGTCTGCTGAAAATAATAGCGAGAAATAGATATGTCATACATTAGCCAATACGAGTATTACGAAAATGGAGGTGTAGCACCTGAAAATAAAAACTGGGGTTCTTACCAGTACGTGTCATTAAAAGACATAGTTGTAAACTATGAGTTAATGTATTCAGGGAACCATTCTCTGGTAAACAATGAGGAAAGGTTTAAGATACTGTTTCATGCAAAGAGAGCGATTCAAGAGTTAAATTATGATGCGTTTAAAGAGGTAAAGGTATTGCAGCTAATTGTTTCTGATGAGCTTAGGTTTGTTTTACCTTCTGATTATGTAAACTGGGTTAGGATTTCTTACTACCAAAATGGTGTTATAAGACCTATGGTAGAAAATGTTCAAGTAAATTCTGCAAAGGCTTACCTTCAGGCAAACGACACTAGAATACTTTTTGATCAGGATGGTAAGGCTCTACAGCCAGAATACTCTCCATTAGACTTTGACAGGATTACAGGTCAAAAGCCTAGCATATATTTAAATAGCTTGAGTCCATATAATGGCTTAACAGGTTACGAATACGAAGGGTGCTGGTACTTTGATTTTGCTGTTGGTGCAAGGTTTGGTCTTAATACAGAAACTGCAAATGCTAACCCTACGTTTAGGATTGATAAAAAATCAGGTGTAATAAACTTTGACTCTACTATGGCAAATAATAGCTGTATTCTGGAGTATATATCTGACGGTATGGAGGGTGGAGACGACACTCAGGTTACGGTAAATAAGTTATTTGAAGATTATGTTTACGCATATATTAGTTACCAAATTTTAAATTCTAAGTTAGGTGTTCAAGAGTATGTTGTAAATAGAGCTAGAAAAGCAAAATCATCGCTTCTAAGGAACGCAAAAATAAGATTAAGCAACATACACCCAGGGAGATTATTAATGAGCTTGAGGGGGAGAGATAAGTGGATAAAATAATATGGCTAAAATTCAAAGAAATTTCATAGCAGGTAAGATGAATAAATCCGTTGACGAGCGACTCGTTCCAAACGGACAATATGTTGACGCATTAAATGTTAGGCTTGGTTCTTCTGAGTCCACGGAGGTGGGTGCTGTTGAAAACTCTAAGGGTAACACAAAGCTTACGTCTTTAAGCTACAAAGGAGAAACTTTAAGCAACCTAGCTAAATGTATTGGAGCGTATGACGACGGAGCTAACGAGACACTGTATTGGTTTATTCATGACTCTGATTTTTCTCTATCACCAACAGGTAAGCTAGATTTAATAATTTCTTTTAACGTAACCACTAACAATTTAATATACCACGCAATAAGCGTATCTAAAGGGGGTACAACCCCTACCGAAACAACTTTAAATTTTAACGAAAAATTTCTTATTACAGGAATTAATTTAGTGGATGGGTTGCTGTTTTGGACAGATAACTATAACCCTCCAAGGTTTTTAAACACACAACGTAACTACGACAGTCCTAGTGGAACTCCGCTTGTTGATGGTGATGGCGATGCTTCTTTATTTTTTGAGTCATTGTTGGTTATAAAAAAACCGCCTAATAGCGCACCAACTGTTGAGATGACTACCACGAGCGGTGGTCAAGAAAATTACTTAGAAGAAAGACTTATTTCGTTTGCGTACAGGTATGAGTACCATGATGATGAGTACTCGGCTACGTCTCAGTTTTCAGATGCTGCGTTTATTGCAAAACCCTTTAGTTTTAGTAGTGAATCATATCTTAATGATGGTATGATAAACAATTTTAACACCGCAGTAATAACATACAACTCAGGTAGTTCTTTGGTTAAAGCCATAGATTTGTTATTTAAGGACAGCAGTGGTACTGTTATTAAGGTTGTAGAAAAATTAAAAAAATCTGAATTAGGTCTTGCTGACAATACAAACTACACGTTTGAATTTAGGAACAGCAAAATATTTACAATACTACCGCAGTCAGAATTATTAAGACTTTTTGACAATGTTCCTTTACTGGCTCAGGCTCAAACATTAATGGGCAACAGGCTAATGTATGGTAACTACATTGAGAATTACAACCTGGTAGATATAAACAATTCTCCTGTTAGGCTTGAGTATGAGACCGAATTAATCTCAAAACTTATAGGTCGAGAGGATGTCGTTGATACATTTGGTAATGTTGGATACACCTTTGGGTTTAGTAATACTATTACTAACGCTCAGTTGATTATGGACTTGAATGGTTTTAATTTAGTTGCAGGGGCTCTTATTTCTATTGACGCAAGTTTTGTTCATAATTCTTTTGCGGGAAGCACTCCAACTGAAACAACAACAACAACAAACTTTACGTTTTCTTATGTATTGCCACAGGCTTTTACTAGCGTATATGATTTAGCTATAAGCGTAGACTTCCAAGAAAAAATAGGTATAGCATCCACAATAAAACCTGTTTACAGTAGCGACGCTCTTACCGAAACATCTTGCCAGGGCTCTACCTTAACTGACATAATTAACTGTGCAATACCAAACATTTTAGACAGCGGGTCTACTCCTAGTTGGACAAAATTTGAAAGCGGTATATCTTCAGCAAATCAACCTTTGGGTATTGTAGCAACACCAGGTTCAACCACAATCGGACTTGAGCTAATATCTATGAGAAGGGTAGACGATTTAACTACCCCAACACAGAATGCATACGAGTATTACAGTTGGAATTTTGCAGAGATTTCTTTTCAAACAATAAGTAACACAAAAAGCCTACATAGCAATAGGGACTATGAGATAGGAATAATTTACATGGATGAATTTAACAGGTCATCTACTGCGTTGGTTAGCCCCAACAATAGTGAACACATACCCTGTGGGTTTTCAGATCAAAAAAACTCACTTAGGGTAACAATACCTGTGCAACAAAACCCACCTTTTTGGGCAACAAAATATAAGTTTGCTATAAAGCCTAGTACAGAAACATACGAAACAATTTATACAAAACTGTTCTTTGTGGATCCTACCACTAATGATACATATTTTTTATTAGAGGGTGAGAACCAACGAAAGGTTGAGACGGGTGACAGGTACATTGTGAAGGCAGACTCCCAGGGTCCATTAATTAGGTGTGCATATGCAACTGTTTTAGACAAGGGTGCTAAGGAGTCAGACTTTTTAACTCCCCCTCCTCAAACTTCTGATAACACTGACATTTCTATTCCTGCAGGTACTTACATGAAAATAAAGGCTCAGGATTTTTCTGTTAATTTAGGAGACAACCCATTTATATTACCAGGTAAGCAATGCTCTGTTTCTAGAGGAACAGGCTCCACAGTGCTTGGTGTTTATACTGGTTTAAGTGGGAATGGAAACCAAAATTTATTTGCTCCTTTTAATATACCTGCAGGAAGTAGAATAAAAATAGATTTTGACTTTACAAGAAAGGGTTCGGGCTCAGGGCAATTATCTTGTGAACGTAGGACGTATAGACTAGAAGCCACGCTTACTGCGTCTCAAGAATACGATGATATTATTAAATGGTGGAACGGTGATAACATTGGGAATATTATAGACACTGGGGTTAAAGACGTTGGTGGTAATGGACCAGATATTGAAAATGAATATATTACCACTACAGCGGATAATGCTTCAAATAATTTTGGTCTTGGAAATGGTTCCGAAACCACTAACAAGTATAGATGGTTTCAAGACCCAACAACAAATGAAATACGTTTTATAACCACAGGTACTATAGCGTGTGGTACTAAAAATAAAAGAAGGTCAAACTCTTGTATTACCTTTGAAATATTTAGAACTGAAAGCACAATAGTTTTTGAGACACAGCCGTCTGATGCACAACCAGATGTATGGTTTGAGGGTTCAGAAACTTTTGATATTGTAAAGGAAGGATGTTTATTTAATTTAAGTGTTGCTGCTGCAGAACTAAACCCAATTGCTTTTGAGTATACTTTGGAAGGAATTCAAGAACAGGTAATTGTTAATCCAGGGGGATCAAAACAGAATATAAATGGAGACTGTAGCTCAATGGTTATATCAGCATCTACAGTTCCTGGTTTAGCTAGTAACGTAGTTATCACTAGTACTTCGGTACAAAACTCTCATTTAGGAAATATTCAGTCTCAGACGCTAACGCAGCCTGCGATTATAGACACATCATTTTTTAATTGTTTTGCGTTTGGTAACGGTGTTGAAAGCTATAAAATTAGAGACTCAATAATTGGTGCTTCATTGTTGCTAGGAAATAGGGTTACAACAACCTCTTCTGAGGACTACAGGCAGGCAGATCGTTTTTCAGATATTACTTACAGCGGTATATATAATGACGAAAGTAATGTAAATAAACTAAATGAGTTTAACTTAGGGTTGTTAAACTTTAAGAAAACAGAGGAATCTTTTGGACCAATACAAAAATTATTTGCAAGAAGTACAGACATTCTTACATTGCAGGAGGATAAAATATCATACGTATTAGCAGGTAAAAATTTACTTTCTGATTCTGCCGCAGGTGGTTCTATTGCTTCTGTACCAGAGGTTTTAGGAACTCAGATTGCTAGGCTAGAAGAGTTTGGTATAAGCTCTAATCCAGAAAGTTTTGCGGTATATGGATATAATAAATATTTCTCTGACCAAAAACGGGGAGCATTAATTCAATTGACTGGTAGTGCTTATTCAAATGAGCAGCTAACAGTAATATCTGAGGCAGGTATGCGTTCGTGGTTTAGGGATAGGTTTATATCATCACCAAATACTCAGAAGCTTGGTGGTTACGATCCTTATATGGGAGAGTATGTGTTTTCTATTAATGACGATGCGCTTCCATTTGATGTAAAATGTTTTGACTGTGGCGTTAATCAATTTTTTCCTTATAGCCTGACAGACAAGGTGTTATGTTTTAATGTCAGTCAATTAGTTGGTGAGGTTACAATCATTGTTAATGTTGCGTTTTCTCAGACAGGAACTTTTAACGCACAAACTTTATACGACGGCACGACCACTACAACAGCATTAGTAGAAGGCAGTAACACAATTACCTTTAGCAAAGACAAGGTTTTAATTGAAACTTTTCAGCTTACCCTTACAGGGTCTGTTGCTGCAGATGTAACTTTAGACGTTTCTTGTCCTGCTGCTAAAACTATAGAAATTATTCAAGTATCTGTGTCTGATAGCTTTGACGGAGGTAAGTTTATACATAACGAATATCGATGGGTTGACGGAGTTTTTGTTTCTCCTTTACATCAAGAGCAGGTTCAGTTAAAGATAACTAACATTTACCCTAGCTACCCTATCGTTTCTCAGTACAGTTCTGTGTCAGGACCTCAGGGAGCAGGTGTTATACCTGCTGACGGTGCTATTGTTTCAATAATATCTAACAAGATTGCGCCAACCGATACGTTCGTGTTCTCTAACCCACCAAATAATTTTAAATATTTAAGGAGTGGGACACTGTATGCCAATACATCTGCTGCTATACAGGACTTAATAAATGCGTCTACGACTGGTGTTATTAATGCAACAGGAGCACCGTCCACATACCGTTCTGATTTTACAATGCCTTCGGGAAATACAGGCGATTACCTGTACCTAATATATGACTACAGAAAGCCTGTGTTGTTGCAACTTTGTTACTCAACAACTAGCCCTCTTGATGCATGCTGTAATTGTAGTGTGGAACCTTAAAATATAATTATGAAGTATACAAATAGTTGGAAAGCAAACGCAAAAAAAAATAACAAGATAAACTTTTTACTAAGAATTGGTAAAATAACTTTTGTTAAAATTAGTTTTGACATAGAAAGAAAAAAATATATACTAACTTTACTAAACTTTAGTATAAACAATTAATATGGCAAATTATGTAAATATTTATTTAAACGGTCCAACGCTGTCAACAGCCACGGGGGTATTTACCAATGCGGATTTAACAATTTGTGCTGCTGACGGATGGTATTCTGATGGTGTAATATCTAGGCAACTTGTTGGATGCAAGCTACTTGATCAACAGGTTTGTTCTGGATGCACGGAGAATACAATAACACTACAATATAATGTAACTTCTGCAAGTGATTTGTTTTGCGTAACAAGTACAAGCGTAAACGTCTTTATGGCTTTGGGTGATCAGTTTAGTACAACCTCTGAGATATTTTCAAATATTTCATTAAGCTCTCCTGTTGCAAATGGTTTTTATAAGGAGAAGTTTTCTAACTTTTATCGTCAACAAACGACTGGTTCTTTGGGTGTCCTTTTATCGGGTCCAAGTTGCCCTCCAACAAATACAATGTTTAGGTCAGCATTAAGCACGGTGTGCAGTGATTTCTGTACAACTAATTACCTTATAAGTGCTGGGTTTAGTACTGTTCAGGGCACTAACTTTTCTAATCTAGCAGATACCAACGAAATTGTTGGTGGGCTAGCAGATGGGTTTTATGCTTACGCAGCAACAAGCACAAACACTGCGTCAGGAACGTTTAGAATAATGCAAATAGCAAGCAATGAAGTATTAGGGATAAAACAATGTTCTGGAGGATTGTGTGTAGACTTATAAATAAATAAATAAATAAATATGCCAAACTATACTTTAACATATGACGATGGGGTAAAAGGATTCCCATCTTTTTATTCTTACTTTCCTGATTTTATGGTGGGTATGAACAACTACTTCTACACATTTAAGAATGGAGATCTTTACAGGCACAATACAAATGTTAAGAGAAATCAGTACTACGGTACTGACTATTCTTCATCCATAACCTCTGTGTTTAATGACGAGCCTTTGATAAACAAAATTTTTAAGACACTGTCTTTAGAGTCTGACTCGGCATGGACTGCTAGTCTTAACAGTGACCAGCAGTCTAGTAATTTTATTTCTTCTGGAGACTTTGAGGAGAAAGAGGGCGGTTACTTTGGATACATCAGGGCTTCTAATATCAACCCTGCAAATTCATCTCAATATCCTTTAAGGTCGGCAAACGGTATAGGTAGTAATACTTTTGCAAACATTACAAACCCTTCAGCAGTTTTAATTAACTTTAGTGTGAACCCATTGGTAAGCATTGGAAACATTATAAGCATCGGGGACTTGTTGTATACAAAGGTCAGCAATGTTATTACGCTAATAGGTCAGGTAAAGGATAAGGTTGAGGATATTGCAAACGGAGAAAATTACTTAGAGGTTGACACCACTATAACTAGACCACTGAACGACCCATTGGGTACTCCTATTGGTAACTTACCTCCAACGACACCAGTCTATTATTTCTTTATTAAGAACGGAACCGCTGAGTCACATGGCTTACTTGGTCACTACGCAGAATTTACTTTAACTAACAATAACACAATTGCCGTTGAGTTGTTTGCGGTAGAGTCTGAGATAATGAAATCATTTCCATAAAATTAGTATCTTTGAAGTAATGATAGAAAACGATTTGCCTATACATATATTAAATAGTATTCCGCAAGGCACAGGAATGTTATGGGAAAAAATTGAAAAATTTAAAGAACAAGTTGATTCTATAGCGGGTACATTAACGCATAAGGCAGGTACTAAATACGAGGGAGAGATGTCTGATATGTATCCCTTAAAACAACATCTTGAAGGAGGTTTGTATACAAGGGAGTTATTTATGCCTAAAGGACATTTAATAATCTCAATGATACACAAACAAAATCATCCATCGTTTCTGTTAAGCGGCAAGGTGTCTTATTTGACTGATGAAGGATTAGTTGAAACTATTGTTGCTCCACAGGTTATAAAAACAAAAGAAGGAGCGCAAAGGGTATTCTTTATACATGAAGATAGTGATTGGTGTTGTGTGTATAAAACTGATGCAAAAACATTTGAAGAAGCTGAGGCAGATGTTTATGTAGACACTTATAAAGAACTACCTCAAGAAATAATTAAAAAAAGAATATTATGGCAGGAGTAGGATTGGCAATAGCTGGGTTAGCTTTATCTGCAGGAAGCATGGGAATGTCTTTTGCTCAGGCTGGTGCACAGAGAAAATTAGGCGAAAAGGCTGACAGAGATGCAGAAAAGGCAATGGCAGCAGCTAGAAAAAAATTAGAGGTAAACTACTTAGACGCCTTGGCTATTAACAAGCTACCTTACGAATTAGAGCGTGAGGCTTTATTGGTACAGGGGGCGCAAGGTGTTGAGGCAGCTAGAGAGTCTGAACGAGGTGCGGCAGCAGGCGTTGGTCGAATACAACTAGCACAACAAAAAGGTCAGCAAGGAATTAGGTCAGCAATGGGTCAAGAGATAACTGCATTAGATAGGTCAGCAGCAGCAGAGGAGTCAAGACTTCGTGACGTTGGTGTTCAGTTAGATTTAGGTGCAGTTGCAGGGGCACAAATGGCATCATCAGATGCTAGTCAGGCTGCAGCAGCGGCAACCGCACAAGGGTTTCAGCAGTTAGCAGCTTTTGGTGCACAGGCTTTAGAGGCAGCACCACTGTTTTCAAGGAGCGCAGGAGTAAGGGCATCCGACAAGGCATATAGACAAGACAATAGGGCAGGTAGAGAGGCTTATATGAAAGGAGCAGGTAAAGGTAAAGGTTTATTTGGAACAAGTATTAATTCAGGATATAGAAAAGCATCAGGAGCAGAAGGTAGACAGGGAGTTTTAAATAAATCAACATTCACTCAGATTGAGAAAAACAATCCAGATTTTATAAATCAATTCAATAAAGCTCAAGGAAAGCAGGGTATTCAGTTTAATAAAGACTCGTTTTTAGCTAACCCACAGGGTTTTATAAATAGAGGTAGTGTACAACAGCAGGCTTTATTTAATAATGCTTTAACTGGAGTTCAAATGAGTCCTATAGAAGATGAAGATCAGTCTTTAGTTCAGGAACAAGATTTATTAAATACTGACCCAATGGCTTTATTAGGATACCTAAGTAATAAAAGAAAAATGTAAATGGCAACATATTATAAGTACGCAGAAAGGGATGCAAACAGTCAGGTAAACTGGTCAGAGATAACCTCCAACATGGTGAACTCCTTGAAGGAGGTTCAGACAATTAGAGACTCCAAAAGGAAGGCTATCAATGACGCTACCACAGAACTAAGCACTACACTTTCGGAAGCTCCTCAGGGTGAGCATAAAGGCTTAAATGAGTTTGCCATGACATACGCTAACAACGCACAAGAAATGCGTTTAATGCAGGACAAGCTTTTAAAGTCGGGTCAGTTAAAGTTAAAGGACTACAACATTGGTCGTGCTAATTTAACACAGGGTACGTCAAAACTTTTTAACCTTTCTAAAAAATATCAGGCACAGTATAAAGTAAAGATGGATAGGCTTGAGGGTGGCTTGTCTGCAACACAAGAACAATGGCAAATGTCAGAGCTTGAGGGTTTTGCAAACTTTTCAAACCACGAGGCGTATATAAACCCCACCAATGGTCAGGTAAACATGGGTAAGTTGATTGATAAAGAAGTTGCAGGAAAGACAGTTAGAACGATGGACAGAACCCCTGGAAGTTTTACAACAATAGACCAATTAAATTTTGCAGTTTCTGACCAGGTAAATAAGTATAACCTGGATAACTTTAATGCCGAGGTTTCTAATTTTGCAAAGACTTATTTAACAACAAATGGTGCGTATAGTTCACTTGATGACGTTAGGCAAATGCCTGAGTTTGAAAGTATGAAGAAAAATATAATTAAGTCTCAGCTTGTTGACCCAAGGGCTGTTGGTAGTATATTAACAAACTTTGTTGGTATTGCTTCAAACGGAAAATCTTTTACATTTACAAGAGACCCTAATAAAAAAGATGCCAACACTATTCTTTTAGTAGACGACCCAAACCAACCTGGTTCAGGTAGGCTTAGTCCTGACTTTAGTGGCAGCGTTGGTAAGAAGCAAATGGAGTCGGCAGAAAAATTCTTAGATACGCAGTTAGAAAGACAACTGCCTAGTAAGGAGACCACTAAAGCTGTGCCTGATCTTACTTCTTCAGAAATAGTTAAAGAACAACAAGGAAGTGTTGTTGACTTATGGAACTCGTTGTATAGCACAAAAGACTCTGCTAAAAGAAATAGTATTGTTAGTTCTATTATTTCTAGTCCATACAATAAAGAATCTAAAAATATGTTAAAAGACATAATTTTTGTTTCAAGAAATATAGGTACAGAAGATGAGCCTGTAATGGGAGACTTTATGGAGGTTCGTTATGAAAACCCTACAGCAAATAGAACTGGAAATAAAGCTATTCCTATAACTGACAGTTATGTAGATTGGGCAGCAGCAGGTGTAGAGCTTCATGGAGTTCAAGACAAAGCTAAGAGAGAAAAAGGATTAAGTACAAAATCAATATTTGGTGGTGGAAAAGATAAATCATTTGAAGGGACAAGTGCAGGAAGAGGTGAGGAAATAGAAAGTAATGTAACAAATGTTAGGAAAAAGGTTAGACAATTTTTTGGAAAATCTAAAAAATATTTTGTAAATCAAGATGAGGATGTAATAATGACTAAACTACAAGCATCTTTATCTTCTTTAGGATTTAAATTTGAAACATCTTATGGCTTCGGGTCTGATAGGATAAAGGTAATATCTCCAAATAATCCAGAAGATCAATTTGACTTTGTTGTCGGAGACAGTACTGATAATAGTGATGACCTTTTAAACTGGATATTGCCAAAGATTACAAACGAAGCAGCAGATGTATTTATGGAGTCAGGTGTTGATATATCTAAAGGTATAATAATAGAAGAATCAAAAGCAACAGAACCAAAGAAAAATTTACCAGGAAGTTAATATGAACGAAGAAGCTATTTTATTACTGTATAACGACTTAAAAAAAACTTATGATGTTGGGTCTATAGATGATTTTAAAAATTATCTAATGGATGATAATAAGAAACAAATGTTCTTTGAGGAGGTTATTAAACCAACATATAATGTTGATGATATAGAAACTTTTAACGAAGTTTATGGATTAAAAAAAAAAGAGGAATCTACTTTTGTTGCTCCAAAAAAAGATGTGGAATTGGTTACGGAAGACACTTTCTTGGATACACAACAAACTCCTGAAACACAGATTTACCTACCACAAAATATACTTGAGCCTATAGAAAGCGAGGATTCAGAATTTGAAGCATCCTTAAAGACTTCTGTTACTCCAGACCAGATAAGAAATCCAGAAGAATTTGTAGTGCCAGAAATGCAGTACAAGTTTGGTAAGTATGGATTTGATTTTGAAGAGTCAACCACTAATGTTTTAGGTACTGATGCTATGCGTGTTAAAGTTCGTGGCACAAACAAAGATCTGTATGTAAAGCTTGATAGATTGTGGGGTAAAAAAGGAACTTCAAAAGAATTAGAAAAATTTCTTAGAGAAAATAAAAGAAAGGAAAGCGAGATACTAAACCAAAGTCAAGCTATAGTACAAAACCAAAGAACTATTCAGACTGATGAAGAATTAAATTCTTCCATAAAACTATTTAATAAAGAATCTGAACGATTTGTCTATGAGGCTAATGAGTATGCTAAATCTAAAGCAAAACTAGACAGTATATACGACTCTAATTTTTCTAATGTTAGCAAGGAGCTTATAAAAAATAATCCTGTATTAAAAGCAAACTACGATGAATGGCTAAAAGAGTCTAAACAACTAGATGCAAAACTTAAAGAAATAGAGGGTAAGTCTAAAGATTTTAAATATAAAGGTACAAAGTTAGACAAGATTGCAGGAGATTACACTGCAATGAAAGCAGAACAAGGCACATGGTGGTCAGGTTTTTGGAATGAAATTGCGGGTGGTTCAGGACCTACGTTTACACCAATCTCTTCACTTATAGACTTAGGAACATACCTGGATGAGAAGATGATAATGGGAGATGATACTGATGCCAGTGTTCCTGTAAAAACTAGAAAAGAAGAATACAAGAAGGACATAATTAGAATAGCTAAAGAAAAGGGCTTAGCTCCTGAAGGATTAAATGAAGACATGTCTCTTGATGAGGTGGTTAAAGCTCTTGGTGGGGACACCAATGATGTTAAACTTTTTTTTGATTCTATTGTCACTAAAGGGTTCTTAAATACACCTAGCATGGCAAGAGCTAGAGCTATGAAAACAGGGTCTACAAAAGGAGGAACTCAGGAGAAAGAAGAAACAAACTTTGATATAGTTCAAGATAAACTTCTTGACATTGAAAGAAAGACTAAAAAGTATTACGAGCCAAAGGTTGACCCTAGTGACCCTGAAGGGAAAAGATTGATAAGTGCAAGAGAACGTGCCTTTACTGATGCTATGAGTGATGACCCTAAGTTTAGAAATCCATTCTCAGTTGTTGGAGCACAAAAAGACAACTTTGGTAACGAGGGTATGGTTTCTGCAGGGCGTGATTCTTTTAATTTTTTAAAGGACAAGAGCACCACAGAACAGTGGGCAGAGGTTCAAAAGCAGGGGAATTTTTTAAAGAAAGGTTTTTTAGGATTAGGAGGTTCACTGCCTGCAATGCTAGGAACATCAACTCCTGTAGGTTGGGCACAACGTACTGCTCAGATGTACAACATGTCTACGGATTATGTAGACCAGGAGATGGAAAAAAATCCTATGTTTGACAAGATATCTGAGGCAGAAAAAACACTAGTAAAGATGCCTATAGGTGTTGCTACGGCAGTATTGGAAAACATAGGTCTTAGAAATATTATATCACAAAAAGGATTACTAAACTCTTTAGTGTCCAAGGCTTTACGTAAGTCAAACAAGAACACAACTGCTAAGACATTCCAGGAGTTTATTCGTCAGGATATTGAGAGTATGATTGGAAGGGGTGCTTTAATTATAACAGGAGCAGGTTTAGCAGAGTTTGAGACTGGGCTTGCTCAAGAGATTTCAACTATTGGAATAAAGGATGTATACAATGCTAGTAAGGAGTCTAAGATGTTTGAGACTCCAGAAACTTTTGCAACCTATATGTCACAGGTGGTTGAAGCAGGTTTAGCTGAAATGGTAGGTGGTTTTGTTATGGGCAGTATTCCTGCAGTAAGTGCTGCTGTTAAAGGTCTTCAGGTTCAGAATCTAGACCCTAAAGTTTTTGAAATATTTGAGAATACGATACAAGAACCTACATTAAAAAGTGCATACATATCAGGATTAAAAAACAGAATAGCTGATCCATCTAATGAGTTAGATGCTAAAGAAGCTCAGGAGGAGTTAGACCTTGTAAATAAATTAGAAGGAATAATGATAGCTAATCGTATTCCGTTTGATGAGTTTAATACTAACCAAAGAAAGGAGGCACTTCAGTTGCTTATGCAAAAAGAGACTCTAGATAATCAAATTGAAGGGGCAGATAAAGTTTTGTCTAAGCCAAAGCAAGAACTTTTAGACAGGGTTAATAAAAGGCTAGAAGAGTTAACAGGGGAAAGTATCGCAACCCAGGAAGAGTCAGATACTGAGGCTGAAGGAATTACTCAGTTTGATTCAAATTTAGAAGAGGGTGAAAAAATAGTCGAAGAAGCAGCAGGCTTGGATGTAACAACTGAAGCTGAGGTTGAATTAGCTCCTTATCTTTTAAAACCATTAAAAAAACATAAGACTGCATATAAAAATGATACTCTAAAAGAAGCAGATAGACGAGGTATTATTTCGTATGCATTAGATAAAAAATCAAAAGGAAAAAGATTAACTGGGTTTGAGAATACTATTTTAAGTACATCTAACCAAGAGACTGTAATTGATATACAGATATTGATTGAAGATATTTATAATCGTCAAAGACAACGTCAAGAATTTGATCAAGAGGTTGCAGACCTTGAAGCGTTTGTAAATCAAACTAATCCACAGTTTCAACTATCTACAAAGGTTACTACAGAAAATAAAAAGAAAGAACTTGAGGCTGAAGCAGAGCCTGAAGCAGAGCTTGAAGCTGAGGTAGAGGAAGGGAAAATAGTAGAGGGAGAGGTAGGGGATACCTTTACAAGTAATAGAGGTACAGAAGTTATTATTAAAAAAACTAAGAACCTAACTGTAACTGAAAGTGAAAATGAAACTGTTGATCCTGCTGACGAAAAAAAGTTTGGATTAAAAGAGACTACTAAAATTTACCAACAGATTTATGGGGTTAGAATGAATGGAACTGATCCTGTTCCAAAACTTAATATATATCCAAATACATCAATAACAATTGGTAAAAAAATAATAAAAAAAGCAAAAGCAGAAGTAAAATTAGAAGAACAAGAAGATATTACAGAGTTTTTTAAGGATGAGTTGGGTGATAGTATTTCTCCTAACCTGAGTATAAACAAAGAGGGTAAGCCTGAAAATTTAAATAATTTAAAGCCAAGAATAATTAAAATAGCCAAGGCTAGTGCTAAGGCTATTGCTAAGTTACTTCCTAAAACAAAAATTGTTTTACACGAAAGCAAGTCAGAATACTTTAAGTATACTGGTACAAAAGGTAGAGGTTATTATGATACTACGACAGACACCATACATATCGATTTAACTAATGCTAAGTTAAGCACTGTACCACATGAGGTGTTTCATGCGGTGTTTTTAAATAAGTTAAAGACAGACGCAAAGGCAAGGGCAATGGCTATAAAAATGGTTGAGTCTGTTAAGAAGACCTTATCTAAAAACAGTAAGCTTTATAAAGAAATTGATGCCTTTAGTAAGTTATATACTGGCAAACAGGAACAGTTTCAAGAAGAGGAGTTTATTGCAGAGCTTATAGGCTTGATGTCAAGCCAGGAGTTTAAAAATTACAAGCAACTAAAAGCTCCTGCTAAGTATGCTATTGTTGAGTTCTTAAAAAAGATAGCTAAGAAGTTTGGTATTAAATTGGGTAGTGAGTTTGGTAAGGATGACCAGAGTGTTATTGACCTTATAAATGTACTAGCCACTAAGACTGTAACAGGTGAAGAGATTACTGAAGGTGATGTAGATATTTTAAATAAAATAGATAAAGAGTTAGATGTAGAGCAAGAACAAGGTGAGTCTGGGCAAGTTGGTACTTTTACTTTTGAAGGTAGAGAATCAAAAGCTCCTAACATTGATACCGATACCAGGGCTTATGCGAAAAATACTATTCAAAAAGATTTAAGAGTTTATGAGGGGCAAAACTTTGTGACTAACATGTATGATTTCACTGATTCTGGTAAAAAAGATATAGGGGGTGGTATTGTATTAGACTTATATGGAGGTAAAAATTACGTTGCTTTAATGATGGAAAAAACAGGTACAAAACCTGGTCAAGTTTCTAATCTTGCTGCTTTTAATAGTAAAGAAAATGCTGAAGGATTTATTAAAAATGCTATTGAAGGTGATGCAAATTTATTTTCTCCACACGTAGGTACTAAAGAAGGCTCTTGGCAGTTTCAACAAAACATTTTTGCTCAATTAACTGAAAAATTATTAGATAACAATATTATAACCAATAAAGAGTTAATTGAAAGTTTTAATAGTGGTTTAACTAGTAAGGATGGTAAATCTGCTTTAAAGACATTTACTGAAGCATATTCAAAAGCACAATCAAAAGAAGGAAGTAACCTTCCTAAATTAAAAAATACAAACAACTTAAATGATTTTATAGAAAATCCTAAAAAATTAGTTGAACTGTTAGATATTGATAATAATTATTCACCAGATTTAAGAAAAATATTAAACGATAAAATAGCTGCTAATGATAAAGTCAAGAACGCTTTAGGTGTTAAAAATAAAATTCAATTTGCTGAAAAATTAGAAGACCCTATGAATGTAGGTAGTAAGCCTTTTGATTTAATTGGTGTTATAGAGTTTGATAATACTACTTTTGAAGCACCTTCAAGACCAAAAAAAGGAGATGCTGATTATCATCCTTCTTTTGCATGGACAGTAAAAGCAAAAATAAAAGCAATTGTTCAACCTACTAATTTTTATCAAAGTACTGAAGTTACGGATTCTTATACTAAGTTTAATAAAGATGAGGTAGTTGTTTCTACAAAAACTGACCTTAAAGATTCAAAAGGAAATTCTGTAGAAAAGTTATATAAAATAGCTCTTAAAGACACCAGGAAATATAGAACAAACAAACAAGGTAAAAAAGTAATAGCATCAGGTAAAGCTCCATTCTCTGGTACATTTGAAGATTTTCAAAAAGCTAGGTTTAAAAGTTCAAACGTATCAAGTAGTGCAGGATCAGGTCCTAAAGTAGCTACTGTAAAATCAAAAATAATAAAAGGTAGAGAGCAGCAGGACGCACCTCAGTCTCGTAAGCAGGAAAACGTATCAGAAAAAGTAAAGCAAGAAATTAAATTGGGTAAATTAATAAATCCCACTAGAATTAGTGTAAGGGGAATAGATATTTCTGATTTAATATTTGCTCAATCTTATGGTAAAGACAGGACTATAAATAGTAATATAAAATCTTTAAAATCAGATATTGAGTTTGCGAAAAAACTATCCACAACAGATAAAATAAATACTACACGATTACGATTACGATTAATTAAAAATATAGATATTGCAGTAGGTGTTTTTGAAAAAGAAGCAAAACTTATTCAGTCAAAATTAATTAAAAAAGATGGCTCCCTAAACAATAGAGCTTCTGAAAAAATAAAGGATTTAGAAAGTAGAATTGATTTATTAGAAAATGCTAAAAACATTATATCTGAAAATTTATTTTCACCAAGTGATTTAAAAATTACTGACACACCTCAGTCTCGTAAGCAGCAGGACGCACCTTCTATTCGTGAGCAGAAAAGTGTATCAGAGTTAGAATCTAATCTAGAGAAAAAGTATGATGTTACATTAGACCTGTACCAGAATAAAGACTTTTTGGAGTTAGATAAGATTATTGTTACAGAAGACCAGAGAAACACTGGAGTGGGAAGCAATGTTATGAGGGAGGTTATAGACTTTGCTAATAAGAAGGGACTAACAATAGCATTGACTCCTAGTACAAGTTATGGAGCTACATCTATTGACAGACTGAAAGGCTTCTATAAAGGATTAGGGTTTGTAGAAAACAAAGGCATAAACAAGGACTTTACTACAAAGCAGAGTATGCTTAAATTACCTGAAGTAAAGGGTCGTGAATCAAAAATTCCTGTTACTATACCTGCTGACTTGGATCAGCAAATAGATGAACTAAAGGTTAGGATTGAGGTCGAGTCTGTAATAGAGTTTGAAAAAGACAAAGCAGGCAAGGAGGCTTATACAAAAAAATTCTTTGATAACTACCAACTATTAAAAGATGAACTAAAAACTCTTGAGTTGTTAAAAGAAGGTTTAGTTCCTGCATATTCTCAAAGAGTAACGTTAGCTGAAAAACTAAACGACTTAAACAAGCCTTTTATGAAGGAGGTTGGTAATGAATTTTATCCAAGGCAAGGCACTGTAAAAAAAGGTAAAAAAATAAAAGAAGACAAAGACTTAGGAGGTGTTTTTGAGGTGGATGCTAGTGGGTATCTATTTAGAGGGGTGTCAAGAGCTGACTTTAATCGAGTTAGAAGCACAGGTATTATTGATACAGACCTTAGAGGAGCTATCTCAGAAAAAGAGGGAATCAATCTAGCACCAAATGCAAGTACTGCATTTAACTATTTGCCTGAAGGTGTTGAGGGTGTAGTGATGGCTATAAAAGTAGACAAAGATATGGACCTGTTTATGATTGGTGCTGATGACTATGTAAGGTCAGCAAAGCCTATACCATATCAAAACGTAAAAGTTATAACAACCCCTACTATTGAGGGCAGGTATTTAGAGATTAAAAACAATGAAGTTTTTAAACTTAGAGACTACTCTGTAAATAAAGAGGTTCAGGTTAATCCTAAAAAAGAAAAAACAATTTACGACATTGCTGATAGTTACTATTATAATAATGGATACTTTGAAGCTAAACCTGCTCCTGACCTTATATATCTTAGAAGAGAGGTGGAGTCTGTTCCAGGAAACTATAGTGTTAAAAAAGACTCTACTGGTGGGTTGTTTTTAACACAAAATAATAGAATTAAGAAAAATTTATCTAGACCAAAGGGTCGTGAGCAGAAGTCTACTCAGCAAATTATAAACGAGGGCAGGCAAGCTAACTTTAAAGAGTCTAATATAAGGGACTTTTTAGTACGTGTATTGAATAGACCAGCAAAAGAGGTAGATGAACTAATGAGCCTTGATAAAGACTTCTTAGAAGTAGTGCCTAAGAGTTTTACAAATATTAAGGGCGGCATCAAGGCAGGAACTAAACTATACAATAGAGTCGAAGCCTACAGAAAAAAGCTTGTAAAAAAGAATGATAAATTAAAAGATAACAAAAAGCTAACTAAAACACAGATAGTAGACAAGACTATTGAGTACCTACAGAAACAACCTGAGTATATTAACGAGGGTGACAAGTACACTATAGGTAGCAAGAAGAAGGGTACGCAGGAGACTCGTGTTAGAAAAGGTTTCTCTACGCAACAAGCCAGAATGCTTGCAGACTACACTAATACTGCAGGAGTGAGACCTACTAACAATATGGGTGCTAAGATCCGTAAGGCTATGGCTGCCGTTAGACAAAAAGTAAAGGGTGCTAGAGACCTGCAGAAACAAAAGACTGCGTTAAGAAACTTTATTCGTCAGTCGCTACCTAAAGCATTGTATACTGAGAAGGATGCTATTGATTTAGTGAATAAAGTTAATGATGTTAATGCAGGTAACATTGAGAATTTAATGAAGGAGGTTATTGAGTTTGTAAACAAAACAAACGTAAAATCTCTTCAGGCACAGATAAAATCAATACTAAACAAAAAGTATTCAAAGGTAGAGAATGGAATAAAAAAGCCAGTGAAAATATCTGATGATATCAGAAAAAGAATTGACTTCATAAACTCTTTAATTTTAAATGAGAAGTCAACTCCTGCGCAGATAGGTGATGCTTTAATAGATTTACAAAACAGATTCAATCAATTAGCTGCAGAGGTCAATCAAACTGAAGACACTAGAAGTGAAATGGTTGACTTAGAGTTGGCTATGATGTATATCAATACCCTGCAATTTAAAGACACAAACGAAACTAAGGTAGAACAGTTAGATAATATTGTTCAAACATTAAAGGAGATGATTGAGGATGGCAGGTCTCAGTTAAGAGAACAAATTCGAGAACAACACCTATACTACTTACAACAATTTGAGTTAGGATACGAAGCGATTACAGGAAATAAAATTGACATGAACGACCCTGAGGCTTCTGATGAGTTGAACAAGATGAAAAAGATTTTTGAGAACGAGAAGGCTAAGAGAGATACTCAAAATGTAATAAAAAAATTTTTAAGGTCATTAAAAGAGGGTATAGATAGAAAAGCTTTTGGTTCTGCTGAAGATTTATTTTCTTTAATGGACCGACTAGATAAGTTGCCTGGAGAAATGTATGGAGGAAACCTTCAGGAAATGTTTACCGAAAGAGTAGACGAGGCAAGTAGATTATTTAAGGGAAGAATGATGCTTGTTGAGCAGTTGATTCAAGAACACTTAAAAGAAGTATATGGTAAGAACTGGAAGAAACAATCAAGACAAAATAGACTTGCAAAAGATACAGGCATAATGATTCAAGATGGTCTTCCACTATCTCCTAAGTCTCAAAATCAAATCGCTTACTTATACAACCTGTATAAAGATCCTGCAAACAAAAAGTCTTTTGCTAATCCTGAAATGTATGGAATAAAAACCATTCCAAAAGATGCAACTAAAGCAGAAAAGGAGGCTATTCAAGCTATAAATGAACAGAATGCAGAAAGAATAATGAATGAGATGACTGCTTTACTTGACCCTAAAGTAAAGGAGACTGCTGATTGGCAGGTTAATGAACTATATCCATTTCTATATAATCACTATAACGATGCATATAAGAAGCTTTACAGAACCGACCTACCTTGGAATGAGTTCTACTCAGGAACAATTTATAGGGAAGGTGTTGACCAGGAGGAGGCTTCTATATTAGACCTGCAAAACTCAGGAAATATTTACTCTACTGCAGTAGGGGCTTCAGGAACAAAGGTTAGGGAGAATAGCAATAAGGCTATACAAACCATGGATATGATGGATGTGTTAAACACATACCTAAACCAGATGGAGTACTTTTCTGCTTATGGAGAGGTTGTTAGGGATATGTCTAAGTTGTTTAACAATAAATACATATCCGATGCGATAACTAATATTCATGGTAAAGATGTGTATAAGTATACGTTAGCAATTATTGATAAGATTGCTTCTAGAGGTACTTCTACTTCTTTTGGTAATACTTTTATAAACGCTATGAATAACGTATTCATACTATCAAGGCTTGCTATAAGTCCTGTTATTATGATTAAGCAGTTAACGTCTTTCATAACATATGCTAATGACATAGGTCCTTTAAATTACTTAAAGTACGCTGCAAAGAACAAGGTTCAAATGATGAGTGTTTATAAGGAGATTAGAGACAACTCAGTATACATGAAGGATAGACAAAGTCAGAGTATTATGAGAGCTATTGAGACATATTCTGATGCTAATATGAGAAAATTTGTACCTGCAGGTGCAAAGGATTGGATAGTTAACTTTGCGATGTGGACAACTAAGTTTGGTGATAAGTCTGCGATTTATATTGGAGGTATGCCAAACTATTCGTACTACAAGGCACAGTTTAAAAAGAAGAATCCAGAAGCAACAGAACAGGAGGCTATAGATCATGCAGTTAGGTTATTTGAAAGAGATACTAAAAGGACTCAGCAGTCTGGTGACCTTCAGGATAAGGATTACTATCAGACTAAAGATCCTTTGTATAGAGGTCTTAATATGTTCTTGACTACACCTAAACAGTATCTTAGAAAGGAAATCGTGGCTATAAGAAACCTAAATAGAAAACTATCGCAATGGGATAGTAAGGCGGGTAAGGGTACAGTAGCTGAAAACCTAAGAACATTTTTTATGTACCACGTTATCATGCCTGTATTTTTTCAGTATGTATCTATGGGACTTCCAGGAATATTGAGAGATGAGAGGGATGATGACAAGTTAGATTTGTTAAGGGCAGCTATGATTGGTAACTTAAATGCGTTATTTATTGTAGGAGATTTATTTCAGATGGCAGGAGACTTCTTTACTGGCAAGCCATGGGCAGGTAGTAATATAAAAACAGTAGGTATATTATCTATCGCAGGAGCTTTAACTGAAAAGTTTGCGTATGCAGGAAAATTAAAAGACCCTACAAAAAAATCTGAGGCTTATCAAAAAGCATATTTAGAGCTTGCCACACTTACAGGTGTTGCTGCTCCAACTATTGCTAAGTTTGTGGAGAACTATGGAAACATAGGTAAGGATGGAGATATCGGTAAAGATATTTTAAGACTATTAAACTTCTCGAAGTATCAAATAGAAGGTCCAGGAAAGGGAGGCAGACCTAAAAAAATAAAAACCATACAAGAGCTAAACGAAGAGTACGATAAAAAGAAGGCTAAAGAACAAAAATCTATAACAGGTTCGTCCAATATTTTTGGACCTTCAACTAGAAGAAAATCAAAGAGTTCAAGTAAAATATTTTAAGGTATGCCATTTAAAAACAAGAAACAAAGAAAGGCGTGTTACGCTAAGAATGACCCTAAGTGGGACTGTAAGAAGTGGGACTCTGAAAAGAAGCGAACCACAAAGATGAGGCGTAAGCAAAAATAAAAAAGAGCCTCGGTTAGGAGGCTCTTTTAAGCTATCAAAACAAATATTGTGAACAATTAGAAAATCACAAAATGGTTTAGCAAATGTAATAAAACTTTTCTAAATTTCGTCCTTAAAACTTGACTTTATATTAATTAAGATTAATATAAGCTTATCTATGTCTGACTCTGCCTGTTCAAAGTCCTTGTCTACAAGACCCTCGTAAATTTCACTAGCCTGGTTGTTTATACTTTCCATTAAATGGTTTACGTGTCTTACCCTCCTCTCATCTAATGGATTCATCATTATTTTTTTCTTGCTAATTTATACTTCAAATTTTTTATTTCTTTGTGCTGCTTAATGAATAGCTGCTTGCTAGACCTGTAAACCTCTGCGTCGTGCACAAACACCTCCATAAATGCTGTTTCCATTAGGTCTATACACACAAGATACCTGTGGTATATGTTGTCCAGCTTGCACATATCTTCCTCTGGAAGATTATTTCTCTTGGCGGAATCTCTGACCTCTTTTATTTCCAGAAACCGTTCCTCTAGTAACTCCTTTGGTTCTGTCATAACTAGTATTCTATTCCGTTATCGATTACCTGTATTATGTGCCTGAACACACTTCTTTCTTGCTCGCCAGTAACATCTGTTCCGTTTAGTAGCAACCTGTAGTGGTCTTTTTTTTCTGTTGGTCTTAGTTCTATTTCGTTCATAATTTATCCTATTTTCACTGCTCCGTTTTTTTCTAATAATGTTTCTGACGCCTTACATATTACATCCTTATCTAACTCATATGCAAGACAAATCTCCTGCAATTTACAAAAATCATTGAAATTAAATTTTTTAAGCATCCATTCGATAAATATCATTTTATTTGTGATTAGCTTGTCAGCAAGGTCACCATCGTCTACTTTCTCTACCTTGTTGTAGTAGTTTAGCTCTATTTCTTTTAAGTCGCTTATAGTCCTTCTTAGGTTGTTCTTTGTTTTCTGTTTAAACAATCCTGTTCTGTCACACTCTTCTAAGTAGTGCAGGTTAATAAATGACGTTAGTATTGCGCCACTTATTTTTTCTAATTTTTCTTTACTTATTTCCATTGTATACCTCTGTTTTAAATCCGTGTTTTTCTAATTCTTTTAGTCTATATTTTTGTAGTTCTGATAGCCTCCCACCTTCTTTTTTTATCTCACTGAAAAGTATCTTACCATCTGGGTGAACTGCGATAAGGTCAGGAATGCCATTTTTGTTGGTCTTTATTAACTTAATAACATAGTATCCCTCTGCCTCTAGTTCGTCAATCCTTTTCTTTTGTATGTGTTGTTCTGTCATTTTGTTTAATACATTTATTTATTGTACATATGTTCAAATATTCTTTCACCACAATCTAAACATTCGTATTCTATGTACGCATCACGGTAATCTTTATAAATTCCTTTTTTGTTAAGGTGCTTACATTTACCATAAGTACTACCACTAACAAGTGGTAAAAACCATTGCGTTATCTTACTTAAAGTTTGTTTTAATCTATTCATTTTGTGTTTAATTTAAAGTTAATAATTATTATTAAAAAAATAAGAAAACCAAGATTCATTGTCAAAAATATTATCTACTATGCTGAAATCGTTATCGTTATTATCGAAGTAAAAAAACATAGGAGTGTCAGGTAATTCATCATTTATTAAAATAGAATTTCCTAATAAATTATAAACTAAATATCTTTTAGTACCCTCACTTTGTTGTAGAATATCACCATTTCTTATCTCTATGTTTAAATGATTAAAGAAACCTGTTTTTGTTTTTAAATATTTATTATTTAATTTTTTCATATTTAATTTAAAGTTAATAAATCTTTTTTAAAGTGTTTCAAGGTGTAATCCTTCTTTTGGATTACCGCCTTGTATATCTGTTTCTCTATTCCGTCCTTGGCAAACACCCAGAATACTTTACTAAGCTTACTGTCCTTGGTGGTCATCCTATCTCGGCTCTGCCAATAGCTTGTTGCACTGAAGTCTATGTTGTAGTACACCAGAAACTCTGCATTACGCAAGCTAATTCCCTCACGACCACTAACAATCTGAAGTGCTATGGTTTTGTCGGTTGAATTAAACTCTTCAAGCTCAGTACACAACTGATCACCATAAACTTTTTTTAATGCGTTTAGCTCCTCCTTGAACTTGTAGAATATGCCAACCTTTGTTGCACAGAAGTTGTCGTATATAAACTGCGCCTTGGTCAGGTCTAGTATCATAGAATTTCCAGACTCAAATTTTACAGTACCGCTATACATCTGATGAAGCTTCATCATTAGTTTCACTGGCGTGTCTGCGAGTATCACTTCTTCATTACCTTCTACCACTAAATTCTTTTGCAGACTAGCGGCAAGCTTATAAACCAGGGCACTCATGTCAACCTCCAGCACCTGCTCCACAATATTATTCTCAAATCCTGCCTCCTTTTGAGTAAATCGAATCGTGTACGGATTCATCTTGTCAACAATAGTTTCCAACCCCTTGGAGTAGTCATTAATCATCATAGAGTTTATCATTCTCTGCTTAACATCCACGTAGTCCTTGGCAAACTTGTAGAAGCTGACGTACTGCTTGAATGGGTTGTTTTGAATGCCATACACCTGGTGGTACATCTGACTATACGACTCAGGCGTTGGCGTCCCTGACATTAGAATTACTTTACTCTTACTCTTTTTTATTAACGCCTTCACATCCTTAGCTCGCTTGTTAGGCTTTGGTATCGCACCCAAACTATGTGCCTCGTCAATGATCACGATGTCCCAATTAATATTCTGCGGTAGCTTGTGCATGCTCTCGTAGTTTATGGTAAACAATATAAACGATGCGGGACACATAAGGTCGTAGTCGCCAACTATAGACGACATGGCTTTCTTTTTTGTAAGAAATAATACGTGCTCCACATTCATCTTATCTGCAATCCCAAGGCTCGTTAATGTTTTTCCTGTCCTAACCTCCATGGCTAGGTACAGGAAACCATTATTTTTGAGTACCTCATAACCTCGACTGATGATGTCTTTCTGGTAGTCTCTAAATTCAATCATTTAATTCATCTTCAATTTTCAATGCTGTAATTAGCATCATTAATTCATACTCAAAATAAATACTTGTAATATGAAAATCATTTCCATAAACATGATAACCCCAATCACCTGTGTATTTCAGCAAATGTTCTATATCAGAAGCGTATTCAACTTGTTCTTCTGGACTAATTGCGTTTGGTGAAGCAAACTGTGCTAGTAGGTCTATTTGACCATCATACCCTTCAATGCTATATTTTAGAGTAAAATTATTGTCTCTTTTACAAAAAACCCTTTTACGTTTAAATCCTAAAGAGATTAAAAGTTTGTCGTTTATTTTTGTCCACATAATTAAAATATTTTACCTTGAACTTCTAACTCTTCCTTACCTCTGAATCTAATCCACCTTCCGTCTCTGTCCCTTCCCTCCTCTGGGTTGCATCCAAACTTATAGTTAGAATAAGCAACAAGCCACTTGTAGAACTTATTCCTGGTGATGGTCATCTTTGACTTCGGGGCATAGTCAGGGTACTCACCCGTAAACTCTATATACAGAGACGCCTTATATTTCCTTGAATTTTTACTTATCATCATGTTCTGTGGCTCACCCTCAATCAACCCACACCATTCTATGAAGTCATAAGAAGTTGCGGCAGAAAGGGTTCGTATTTTTAGGTTAATGAATTCTGATTGGATCAGCCCCTTACCTAGATATAGTTGCAGGTTTTTAATCATGTAGTTGTCAAACTGGCACCACTCGTCGTCGTTCCATTCACCAAACATTAGCTTACCGAACTCATCAAGAGGTGTGTGGTTCTTGTTGTAGTGCTGATGTAACTCAACCTCCCACTTCCTACGAGCAAAAGAGTTTCCGCTACCTTTTATCGCATAGTTAGTTGTGATTGCAATCTTAGGTGATTTAGAAAATGGAATAGAGATAGCGTCCCTGTTTTTCTTTTCCAAGGTCATACCTTCCGTAACCACGCTGAAAAGCCTCTCAAAATCAAAGTACTTCTTTACGTCATCAAAAACAAGTATCTGCGTATCCGCAGACACCAACTGGTATGCAAAAGACTTCTCAAAAGCGAAAGACTTTCCGTCAATTGTAACAACCTTTTTCATTTTAGCTATTGCCTTCATAAATATTCCCTTACCAGTACCGCCCTCTGGCGAATCTGTGATAACCTCGTCATTTAGAATAACTGCTGGGCAGTAGGAAAGGTTCTTGTGTGCATGAAGTAGGAACCCTATGGTGCTCTCCATTGTATTAATTCTTTCACCCTCCTTAGCCCCGCCACATATGTTGCTGATAAATGTTTTGTATGTACACTTACCAACCTCGCATATCTTAAAATCTCTGTCTATGACATGGTCACTCCAGACGTATCCGTTTAGGTCAACATAGCTTATGGGCTCCACTGAGTTCTTTGTTATTTTTACCCCACAATTTTTGTAGTACAGGTATGCGGTGTTTTTATCGTCCTCAATGAAGTAAATGTCTATGGTTGATAGTAGAGTAAGGAACTCCTCCCTAAACAGCCTTACGCTGTCTGCAAAGTAGTTGTAGATGCTAATGTCATCTAGCTTGATTAGGTGCTTAAGAACAAAGTCCTTTATCTCCTTCTCAGAGGTGTGGTCAATTAAGTTGTTTTCCTGCTTAACAAATACGTAGTTTTTACTACCCTCTGGGCAGTACTTGCAAAACCCATTGTCCTCCAGGAACCTTTTGAACTCTATGTGAACCACCTTCACAACACCCTTGTCGCTCTTTGTCCAAAATATATACTTACTTAGCTTGTCCTCTTCCTTGCTTATTACGAGGTTAATTACATCGTCACCAACTGCCGTATCTTTAAATTGATGACGTATCTCTTTTTTTGAGACTCCCCTTCTAAGACTCTGCTTTATTTTGCTTATTGCCATGTCATCCTCGTAGTACTTTGATCCAAAATTTGAACGGTTGGAATATGCTGAGTCAATGGTTCTCTTTATCTCCTTCTGCGTAAAATCATTAGAAGAATATTGGTTTAGTATATACCCAGCAAGAGATATTTGAACCCCGTAGTCATTAAACGCCATTGCCAGTATGTACACGTTTTGGTTACGCTGTCCCTCACTCATTGGGTACTTCTTAGTCCACCACTTTACAAGTATTTCGACTATCTTGTTCTCGTCTGTAATCGGAATTGTTGGGGCGTCAGAGGAGTTAAACTCCTTGTAATCTACCTCAGCAACCTTGTCCCACAGAGACGAGTTCTCGTTTATGTAAATCAGCGGGTCATAGGACTCGTAACAAACCCTACCGATGTTTTTACAGGTCTTGTCAAAGTACTTTGAGTTGTAGTGATTCTCTAGTGCTAGGAAATAGTTTATGTGGTTGTCTATATCTGATGGTATCTTTACGATTACCTTTAGACCATTGCCACTTGGGGACACAAACACTGAGTATGTGTACTTGTCTCTTGTCATCTTCTCCTTCTCCTCCAGCATCATCCTCTTCTTATCGTAGCCATCAAAGTCTAGGCATAAAAACCCGCTATGTTCTAATATGGATGAATCTTTTCTGTTGGTGAACTTGCCACTGAAGCAAACCGCTGGGAGTTGCTTTTTTATTTCGTTTCTAACTTTTTTATCTGTCTCCTTACGGATGCTCTTGACAAGGTCTTTAGACTTACCCTCCTTTATCCTGGTGAGTACTTTATCTATGCCGACATGAAACGGAGTCTCTGTTTCCTTGATATTTCTGAATATCGTGATGATTTTTGTCATTTTTGTGTCGTTTTCGTGATGTTTTTTTAATCTTAACTATCTGATTATTAGACTTGTGTTACTTTGTGACAATTTTTAACTACCGTATAGGGAATAAAAAATAATAAATAAGTAAATATATATATATATAATAGCTGAACTTTTTTTGTCATATTTGTCACACACTATTGGTAAAAAAAGGGAGACGCTAATCTCCCTTTAGATACTAAATACATTTCTAGAATGGCATGTCATCACCTCCTTCGTGCGCTGGCTGATCTGCCTCTGCGTTTGAAACCTTCCATGCTTGAAGGCTGGTGTAGTACTTCCCATTATACTCGTTGCAGTTAACGTTGAACTCAACATTAACATTGTCACCCACCTTGTTGTACTTGTTGAAGGACTCCACCTTCTCAGCCTTGAATAACTCAAAGCAAAATAGGTTGTTGTATGTCTCCCCATTGTCAACTAAAAATAACTGCTTCGTCCATACGTTTCCAGACTTTGATGTTCCACTCTGTGGTGGCAATATTTTACTAATCTTACCTACTACTTTTAATTCCATTTTTATTTAATTTTAATGTTTCGTTCCAAATGTTTAATTGTTTCCTCGATAAGAGAGTTCTTATCTCTCCTAGTTTCACATACCATTGGAACTTGTAGGTACATGAATCTAGATGATTTTTTATTTTTCTTACAGAAGCTGAACATGACGGTAGTATTGGTTTACGTCATCTGTGGCGTCCTCTCCAAAAAATTGGTTGTATACCCCTATAGCCTTCTGTACCTTCTCTGCGCCCCTCTCTATGAAGTCCGTAGTGGTGTCAAAAAGTCCTAGCTGACCAGTGGTCTTGCATATCACCAAAAACTTTAGTGGCTTTCCAAATAAAGTGTGGTACACGTATGCTTGGCTGTCGTAGTTGTAAGACCTTGCGCTGTAGATAAATTTCTCAATATCCCCAGTAGTCTTGATGTCAATCAAGCAGTCGTCACAAACAATGTCTGCCTTACCCTTCCACATAACGCCACCAATTTCGCCTATCATTGGAACCTCAAACTGATTCCCTTCGGCATATATCATGTCGTAGAAGTCTAGGTTTTGGGTCATCACCTTGGAAAGACTAGTGATCTCATCGTACTCCTTCTGGAGCATTAAAAAAGGCTCCCCAGAACCCTCCAGGATTTCCTTGTACTTCTTTGTGTTTCTGCTAGACACGTCGACTGGGTTCCAGTCTTGAACTTTTTCTGGCTCAAGTATTAGGTGATGGAATAGTCTCCCCTTAGCGAAGTTCACGTTGTCCTCCTTCTGTAACCCATAATTCCTTGGGTTGGACAGTAATGCCCCGATGTCACTATTGGAGAGGTAGTTCTTACCCACCCCTCCGTAGTACTCCTTGTCGTCTTTTAATAGGTTAATTACTTTCTGACTCATCAACCTATAGCCTTAGCGATTTCTTTTTTAACCTTTGCAGTCATAGCGTACTTTGTAAGTAAGTTCTCACCAATTTTCTTAAGACCTAATTCTTTGTTGGCTGATACGTACCTTAATACATTTTGCCAATTGTCATCACCAATGTCTAACTTGATTGTAGTAACTTTTTTAGGCTCTACTTTTTTTGGTACAGATTTTTTCGGCTCTACTTTCTTAGGAGTAGACAACTTCTCTGCTACACTCTTATCGTCTTGTGGTAAGTCTTCACCAGCATATATATAGTGACCTAATCCAAACATAGCTAAGTTCTTTACAAGGCATCTCATTATTGTCTTGTTTATGTCAAACATGGTTGCACCCTGCACAGACTTCTTTCCATACCTTGTGGTGTACTCATAAGCATCAAGCTTCATAGCCTTGTTTGCCCCGTCCATTACTGGTAGCCACATCTCAAGAGTTTGATCTTTTATTGTCACCTCAGTGCTACACATGTAACCCATGTGTGAGTCCCATACGAATGGCATGTTGGATGCCTCGTCCTTTACAACCTTGTATGTTGCGCTAGGGTAGTTCTTCTTTACCTCCGCCCAAGCCCAAGCCCAAGAGAGGTAAGTTAATCCATTTTTTTGTTCGACCTTGTCATTGACATTGATAGCCGACAATACTTCAAAAACTGATTTTTCTGTTTCACTCATTTAATTTAATTTAATTTAGATTTAACTTTATTTAAATTCTTTAACACTTGCTCCCTACTAGCCTTAAGCTTTCTAATTAAGCGAATGTTATCATTTTTTACTATGGCAACATTTATTCTGCTGTCTATTTTAGCTAGTTTTGTACGGCAATTGGACAAATATAGTACGTAAATTGCGCTTTTCCAACCTAAATCGTTAAAAGTTTTATATTCATTTTCATTTGCCTCGGTGTAGAAGTCACCACCAGTGGACATGTTGATTATGGATATATTTCCAGATTTTTTCTCTTTTATAATCCTCCACCCGTATAGCATATACGCAACCAGTCCTTTGTCTTCTATTATTACCGATGATTGGTAAGACTCTGCCTGGTGGAATAGGTCACCTAAATCGTACATTGGCTATTTATCCTATCGATTACAATCTGGTAGTCACGATCTTCTTCCACTTTTTTTGTTATGTCTTTGATGCCGTGGTGTATAGTGGAGTGTGGTATAGAATACCCTCTGTCGTTCATGTAGCTTTGGATGTATGTCAGCTTCATTTTGTTAACCTTGCATAGGTAGTATAGTAGGTATCTTGCGTCTACCACTGCCCTCTCCTTGCTCTTAATGAAGATATCTTCTTCACTGACTCCAAATTTCTCTGCAACCTCTGTTGCAAGCTTGTTGAATAGTTTGTATTTCATTTTATTGATTTAATTTAAACAAAAATAATAAAAAAAATAGACATTTAATGTATGTTTTTTATTTTAATTACCCACATTAAAACGTGGGTCAACAGTCTATAAAACACATTAAAACGTGTTTTTATCTTAGTGTTGTATGCAATTAAAAAAGACATACAACAATGTATAAAAGTAATAGCGGTGTTCGTTGCTGAACTTTAGTCTTCGTCTAAGTTAAGGTAACATCCAAACCCTTAACGCACTGGTACGATACCGCTACATACTCTTATACTACTTTAGTGGTTCAATTGGCATCCAATGAGTAATTGATTGTCCAAAAAATGAATCTGGTCCAAATGTATCAAAGTAATAAGGCACTAAATTATTTCCGTGTTCATCCTCACTTCTGTAAGTTCTTGCACGCTCGCTTTTAGAATCTAATTTTTCTCTGTCTTTTAATGATAACCCTTTCTTCATTTTTGCTACTACACAATTAACATTCGCTTGGTCATCGCTATCGTGCCAAGTTCCTCTGCTGTGCCTTACTATTACATATTTACCTTCTTCTGGTAATTTATCTTTTGTGCTAATCCAATTCATCTAATTCTTTTTGAAGTTTGTTGATTTCTTGTATGTATTCAGATTCAATAATCTTACCAATAACCCTAAATAAACTTTTTGGTATTTTTACGTTATCTTCAATCCCATTGCACCGCAAATAAGATTCTCTAATTACCACATCTTCGCTTTGTGTATATCCGATTTTCTGTAAATTGTTTTCACATTCTTCTAACTTATTTGCTAAGTCGTTTGCTTTTTTTAATGTTTCTTTTGTCATTTTATTAAATTTTATTTAGTTAATCCGCACAGTTTACAACAACGTATAAAGTGCATTAAAACGCACCTTACACAATGCGTTAGCACACATTCAACAAACATTGTATTCTTCCAACAACACTATATTCATTTCCATTAATATCTGTTTTCGGTGCTTTTTTATCATCTAACCACATTTTCACACATTCTAAATCTTCTGCTAACATTTCTAATTCGTTGAAAGTACGTGTGCTAGAACCGTATATATTTAACTGCTCGCTATCGCTTTCACAACAATGCGTATAATTAATAGCTTCTTCAAGTGCATTTATAATAGCTTTATATAATCTTCCATCACTTGCAACATAGCCTTTGCAGTCATTTAATGCAAGGTGCTTTAATAATAATTCTTTACTTTTCATTGCTAACTTATTTGCCAAATTAAATACTTCGGTATGTAACAGTTCGCTATCGCTTTCACAACTATGTGTATAATTAATAGCTGTTTTTATCTCGTCTGCCACAACCTTTAAATCAGAGTCTTGTGCAAATATTATCATTTCGTTATTACTGTAATCGGTACGCATTTTTATTAAAGTCTGTAAAATAATTTCTTCCATTTTATTGTATTTTAGGTTAATTTTCCGCTACTAATCATACACTTTCAAGTTGTAAAACATTATCTAACTTTAAATCCTGCCCAACCTTTGTTCCATAGATTCTTTTTAAAAGAAAAAATGTAGTCTGTGTTTTCTTCCAAAATTTTAGCCATATCAAAAGCTACTATATTTGCAACTTCAATTTCTTTGTTTTCTTTCAAAAAGCGTAGTGCATCATTGCCATCTTTCGGTCTATAACGTTTCAAAATAACGTTTATACCTAATAGCTCGGCTTGTTCTTTCATCTCTTTATGTGTTTTATTTTTTTCATATCTATTAATTTATGTGTTAATTTTATACTCAAATCTAACACGTTGTAACACTTGTAATCCTAGATATGCAGTACCTAGATCTCCTAAAACTACAATTAAATCTGTTTCTTTG